>Ga0224557_1000060_pt1 | contig 119383 bp, 109 predicted proteins | sample 714S31014metaG_FD_180677 | JGI IMG/M metagenome (GOLD analysis project Ga0224557, IMG submission 180677) | Peat soil microbial communities from Stordalen Mire, Sweden - 717 S3 10-14 | ecosystem: Environmental > Terrestrial > Soil > Wetlands > Peat | place: Sweden: Norrbotten County, Stordalen...
ATCACCGCGGAATCACCCCATAGCCCTCGGGTCGCGGAACCCGAGTGCTCCAGAGCGCTTCAAATCGGGCGACCACGCTCGGGTTCGAGCCCCGGTGGGCTTCGGAATTCCCGAACTCGAGCGCTTCGACACGGAACTTCTGGACCGGCTCGACGCTGGTTTCGGACACCTGCATGGTCAGCCAGGGAATGATGACCTGGGCTCTTCCGGTGATCGTCACCTGCACGGTGTCCCCCGTCCCGGTCGAGGTGGTCACCTGCGGTGCTGTTAGCGAGTTGGCACCCGTCGTGGCGATGAACTGGTACGCAGCACTGGTGCCTGCCGCCGGCGTGGACCCATAGGCGGCAGCGGTGCTTGCTCCTTGCTCGGCCGCCGCCCGGGCGAGGTGGCTGGCGTGCGACCAGAGAGCGAACTGGACCGCAAGGAGCACGGCCAAGAAGAACACCGGGATGCACACGACGAACTCGGCCAGACCGTCGTCTCCTCGTACGCGCCGACTACCAGTTCCCCTGCGAACTTGGGATGACGCTGTAGTACGGATCGGCACTGTGGTCTGGATCGGCACGGTGGTCTGGATGGGCAAGTGGAGTCGAGCGCCCTAGGGCGTCTGGATGTTGTGGGCGGTGGTGGTGAGCTTGGTCACCACGATGCCGACGATGGCGATCGCTGCGACGACCACGAGCGCGGTCACCACGACCCAGGAGGCAATCTCTCCTCGTTCGTCGCCAAGAAGGGGCGCCATCCGGGCCGCCACCATGGCTCGTAGGAAGCTGACGAAGGTGGTAGCGGTTTCGCACACCTCCAGCAGGCGTTCTTTGGTGGTTTGCATCAGATGTCCTTCCGGTTGGTTGGGTTCGGTTCAATGGGACGGGTCTGTTCAACGGGACGGATCACAGGTGGGATCCGGTGAATGAGGCGAGCGCAGGATAGAAGATGAGTACGCCGTAACCGGCCATCAGGAGGACGCCTGGCAGAAGCATCTTTTGAGTGACCGCCTGGGCGTCGTGTTCGAGGGCAGTGGTCTCTGACAGTCGCAGCGAGGAAGCCTTGGTCTCTAACGTGTCGCGGATACGCGCCCCGTCCCCGGCCTGGGCCATGGAGCGAGCGAGGTCCGAGAGATCGGACAGGGCGAAGCGCCCGGCGAGCCGGTCGAGGCCCTCCCACGGAGGCCGGTGGTAGGCCTGGGACCAGAGGAGAGCCTGGGCAATCTCGTCCATTGCCCAGTCGGTGGTCGACACCGAGGACGCGGCCTCCAGCGCGCTGGACCAGCCCATCGATCCGGCCATGGCCATGGAGACCAACGATGCGTAGGTGGCCAGCGTGTGCAAGAAATGTCGGCGGCGGCGCTCGGCTGCCGTATGCAGGTCGATGAACGGCATGGCTGCACCGCCAACACCGAGCACCAGGACCCCAAACAAGGGGACCTCGATCCCGACTTGGATGCCAGCCGTGGCCGCCGCTATGGCAAGCAAGGGGACCATGAGCGCCATGGCGACCGCGTAACCAACCACCTTGATGGCGAAGGTCTCGGCTGGCGTCCCGGTGATGGCGAGGTCAGGGATGACTATCTCCGCCAAGCGTGGGACCCTGGCAACATTCACCTCCAGTGCCCGTGCGGCAAATCTGCGTGCGCTGCCTGCTCTCTCGCTTGATGCCTCACCAAACCCGTCGAGGGACAGGTCACTTCGTATGCCACTCAGATTGTCGAGTGCAGCTTGCAAGGTCAGTGGGGCGGGGAAGAGCCCTCGCAACACGAGTACAAATCCGGCGCCGACGCCGAGTCCGGCCAGGATGATCAGAATCATGACGGTTGGGCCGGACTCTCAAAGAGTCTGGGCATTGGCTGAGGTCGGGATAGCCGGTTCATCATTCCAAAGCCCACCGCGAAGAGCCCGGCGATCACGACCAGGACGATCTGGCCGGTCGTGGTCGAGAATGGGGTGAAGTAGCCGTGCCCGATGGTCAGGGTGGCGAGCACGAAACCCAGGGTCACCACCACGACCAGTCGCATCTCCCGGCGGGGCTTAGCCCGCGCCACTTCGGTGCGCTGGACGAGGGCCAGCTGGTCCCGAGTGTTGACTGCCGCTGTGCCGAGCAGATTCTGGAGGTCTGCACCACCGAAACGGGCAGCCAGGATGAGCGGAGCGATCGCCTCATCCGCCGATGCGTCCGCCAACTCAGAGGCAAGGGCGGCGAACGCCCGATCCAGTGGTGTGCCCGACTTGATCCGGATGACCAGGGCTTCGATGTTGGCCCGCAGGCTGGCGGGCGCGGATGGCACCGTGGACTCGATAGCGGCCACCAACCCCCGGTGGGCGGCCACGCTGTCACGCAGGGTTTCGATCCAGGTGGCCAACGCGTCGAGGCGATTGGTCACCCGATTGGAGGAGGAAGAAGACAGTGCAGACCGCAGCGTCCACCCAACAGCGGCTCCGATAAGAGCTCCGACCGGCCAGTGGGTGATGAGCCCGACCACCGCGGCGCCGATCAGTGCAGCGGCTGCTGACTGGCGGGTCGCCTTATCGATCCCTTTGGTGAACGACATCTTCTTCGTCACCGGGGTGGTGGCAAACAGACCGGCCACGACGAGGGCGATGCCCACACCGATGCCAGTGGAGCAGAGCACGACGAGCACCGTCATCGGCCGAAGATCGCAATCGGCGCTGCGTAACCAAAGTCGGCCAGGCGGTCCCGGAGGCCAGGTGGCACGCCGAATCGGGGGACCGCCGGGCCTCCGCCCTCTGGCTCGGCGAAGATCTCGGTCGAGATGACATGTGGCCCGTCGGAGTCCTCGACCACTCGGATGGAGCTCACAAACCGGCGGGCGAACCCATTGGCTGCTGGCTGCTGGCGCACGAAGATCACCAGGTCGAGAGCCTGGGCGGTGAGCTTGGCTGTTGCTGCGTCAGAGAGGTGCTTCGGGCTCTGGCTGGCGTAGCTCTGGATCCGCCCGAAAGTGCCTTCGGTCGAATCGGCGTGGATGGTGCACATCGATCCGGCCTTGCCGGCCGTCATGGCGTTGAGCATCGGCACGATCTCGTCACCCAGGACCTCACCTACGATCACACGGTCGGCATTGTGCCGGTTGGCGCGCTGAACAAGCTGGTCCATGGTGATGGCCCCTTCGCCTTCGGTGTTTGCCTCCCGGGTCTCCCACGCCGGACAGTCAGGGTGGCGGTCGGTCAGTTCATGGAGGCCGAGTTCGTACGAGAGTTCGATGGTGATGATTCGGTCCAGGGGGCTCGCCTCGGCGAGGAGTGCCCGCAGCATCGTGGTCTTTCCGGCGTCGGTGCCGCCCGAGACGATGATGTTCAGCCGGGCCCGCACAGCTGCTCGGAGGAACCGACCCACCTCTTCGGTCATCGACTCCGCCAGGTCCTCCAGGGTGGGATCGACCAGACGATGGCGGCGGATGGAGACACACGGACGATGGGCCACCTCGATCATCGCCGAGAGACGGTGGCTGCCAACCAGGTGAAGATCGACGATCGGCTTCGCCGCGTCGATCCGCCGTTCGCCCCCGGTATGGTGCGCCCGGGCTGCCCGCTGGACCAGCTCGACGAGTTCCTCGTCTGAATCCGTGATCGCCTCGACCTGCTCTTTGGCCCCATCCGCTCGCTTCACCCAGACGTTGTCGCATCCGTTGATGTCGATGTTCTCGATGCTGTCGTCGTCCAGGAGCAACTGGAGACGACCGAGACCGAGCTGGGAGGCGACGATGTGACGCAGCACGAGGGCTTCAGCTTCTGCGGTGGGTGCAGGCATGCCGTGCTGGATCATCCGGGACGCCACCTGGTCCATGGCCTCCCGGGCCAGGTCCTCAACGAGCCCACGGCGATCGGACTCGGTACGGGCTGTACCACCCCGGCGCAGAATGCCGTCGGCCACGGCAGCGGCGACGAAGGTCTTGATCTCGCTGTCATTCATCGGGCGGCCCACGTAGGAGCATCCGAGTGCTCAGTGTCGTTTACGGACGGCCTGGGTGGTTGCTCCCTGATCTCTGGGATGGAGAGCGGATCTTGCGTCGCTGCCGGACCCGATAGGGAGATGGCCAGTTCGGCCGCGTTGGTCCGTGCCCATTTGGCGAGCGTGGTCTTCGAGTTGGCCCACCCAATGGCGTTCCTGCTGAGGGCAGAGGCGCCCTTGGGATCGTGTGGGACGGGCAGTGCGACGTTGATCGTCAGGGTTGATGCGATCTCGTCGGACGAAAAGCCCTTTTCGCCAGTTGGGTGCACGATGAACCGGCCGGACGATGAGGCGGCGGTAAGTGAGGGCAGCGAGGTCTTCAGATGGACGATGCCCGCCAGGGTGGGGGAACAGAGCACCACGAGCACCTCGGCCAGGGAGAGAAGCGGCCGGATGCCCCCGGCGAAATGTGGAAGCAGCCTGCCGGCGTCGATGATCACATCCGCATCCAGCGCTGCGAGTGCCTCGGCGACTGCCGGCCAGGCGGCTTCGTTGGCCACCGCTTGGTCGGCACTGGCCAGGCCGTAGAGGACGGGCAGACCCGTGGGCAAGGTGGTGGCGTGCTCCCACACAGCGTCAGACTCCAGTCCACGGCGACCGGCAGCGAGGAGGGACCAAAGACCGGTCGTCGGGGCAACACCGAACCAAGCCGCCAGATCGCCACCGAATGGGTCCGCCTCGACGAGGAGGACACGCTTGTCCTGCGGCCAGGCGGTAGCGAGGGCGGTGGCCGTCGTCGTGACCCCGGGCGCACCTTTGATCGAAGCGACAAGGATGATCACGGGGCGTGACCGGAGGTGAGAGTGATGGCGATCTGGTCTGCCGCGGCATAGCCGGCCACCTCTGGCGCAGTGGTGGCGGGTATCTCAAGTGAGAGGCTCTCCACGTACTGGGTCTGGTTGGCCGGCGGTGGACCCGTGGCCAGCACCGTGGCCGCCGCGACGAGCGAGGTGCCGACGGTCGAGCTGCCAGATGATGCCTGACCGGGCGTGGACACGGCAATCACCTGGACCCGATCGCCGACGACGATCGGTACGGAGGGGATCTGGTCACCTTTCAGTAGGACGCCGACCACCTGTGAGCCGGCAGCGAGGGGTGGCTGGGAGGAGACCATGGCTCGTACCAGCAATTGTCCCTGCGTAGTCGGCACGGCGAGCTGCTGGCCGATCAGCACACTGGCCCCGCTCGCGCTCATGGCCGTGATGTTGTCGTTGGCCGGTAGCGATCCTGTGGCCAGATCTGCCGCTGTGAGCACCGTTCCGGCCGGGAGGTTCCGTGCTGTGATGACTACCGAGATCCGCTTTGCTGACGATTGGAAGACGGTGGCGCCAATGGCGCCGCAGAGCACGACGAGGGCAACACCGAGCCCGATCTGCCATGGACGACGACGGTAGGTACTGGAGGAGAGGCGCAAGCCGGTACGACCGTCAGGGGTCGGCGAGGGACTACTCGGGCGGGGTGGAGCCATTGAGCTGGTCACGGGATCTCCCTCACTTCAGGACGGATTCGATCTGCTCCACCTTCAAGCTGGATGTTCCTTGCGTTCCGATGGCCGCGAGTTGGCCGGTCGAGCCATCGGGGCCTGCCCAGGTCACGTTCCAAGTGACAGCAGCGGTGATCGGGAAGGCGGCGTCGGTTGCCTGACCGTTTGGTGACGGTTGGCCATAGGAACTGATCGCATAGGTGTGCGAGCACTGGGTCGATTGCTCGGAGAAGGCCACGCTGGTGTCATACGGGGTGCCAGGGCCGTAGCAAACGGTGGCCGCTGTTGTGTCGCCAGTGTCCCAGGTCACGTAGTCGGGGGTAGCGGTGGCTGCCACGGTGGTGCACCCACCGGCGTTGCATGCCGTCGCCGCCGTGGTGAACGGATGCCAGATCGCAGCATTGATCGAGAGCCACTCGGGGAAGTTGACGTAGGCGTTGGCCGCAGGGCTGAGCGTCAGCGTTGGACTGGCCAGCTGGAGCTGGCTGGCCGCTTGGGCGGCGACCACCGCCGGGTCGGGCGGTGGTGGGGGTGGTGGCTGGTTGTTCACGATCCAGGTGAGACCAGTGCCCTGCCCCTGCGGGATGCCGACCGCACAGGTGTTGATGTACCAGGCTCCGTTCGGGTTCTCACCGGCGGGCGGTGCACCGCCCGCCGGGTAGGCCACGTAGTTGGGGCAAGTTGGGGCTGTCATACTGCCGCCGCCGCCACCGTTGCTGTCGCTAGTTGTGGTTGCACCAGATCCACCGGTGGTGCCAGTTCCGCCAGAGCCTCCGATCCCGGTGGTGCAGCCGACCGTGTTACCGGAATCAGAGCAGGCGCCGCCGCCATTCCCACCACCAGTTTCACCTGAAGCGACGGCGACTCCCGGGAGGAGAGTAATTGCCCACAGCGTGAACGTCGCTGCAATAGCAACCTTTCCGAGTATCCGGTCCCTCAGCATTTCTTCACCCCGGTGGACTGGCCGGAGGCGATCTTCCACGACCCGGCGACCAGCACGAGGTCCGAGGTCCCTCGTACGCCGCCAGTGCCGGGGTCATTGCCGTCGAGGGTGAGCGGGCCGGGCTGGCCGGAGGCCGTTGTGGTACCGGTATCCGAGGTGCAGAACGCCACGGTGGCGGTGGTCGCGGTCAGGGCGGTGACGGTGGGATTCCCGAGGTTGTAGCTGGTCGGGCCATTCAGCAGCTGCGTCTTGAGCTTGATGAGGAAGATCCCCTCGGACTGGAGTGCCGGGTTCACGTAGTAGTCGGCGAGCTTCGGAAAGAGGTCCGCCGTTGTCTGTCCGGCCACCAGGTCCGCCCGGAGGGGGGCCGGTGGCTCGTCCATGTAGGTGTAGAACTGCTGTTCAGCGGCGACCCAGGCGTTCAGTGCGGCTTGTTGGGTGCTCGCCGTACCGGCGGGGAGGTTTGGGTTCGCGGTACTCGAAGTCGGCAGCGGTTTCGGCTTCGGCGGCGCTGACTGGAGGTTGGAATCCGTCCCAGAGGAACAGGCGGCCAATGTCAACGCGGCAATCACGAGGACTGCCGTTGCGGCAGCCTTCTTGTTCCACCATCGGGAACCGGCGTAACCAGACGCCACCCTTGTCATGGTCTCCCTGCCCGGTGATCCGCTCATGGCCTTCTCTCTTGTACTGGCGGTGCCTCGCTCCGTCGTCCAGGTCGTTGCCAAACGTTGCAATGGAACCCCATTGAAAGAACTGGGTCACGAGACGCAAGATCGAGCAAACTTTCTGAGAGAAGAGTTCGTGCCAGGAACTGTAAGAGCTCCATTGCCGAGTTGTCAGCGACCATTGTCGGACCGCAGTCGGAGCAAGGTCGGACTTTTGTCACATCGGTCTATCGAGAGGTCGTGCACCGTGCCCTGCTACGCGTCTGAGTCCCTCCTCATTGACAGCCGTGATGCCCAATTGGCTGATTTCGACCAAGCCCGCATCACGTAATGCCCCCAGTGTCCGACCAACCACCTCGCGGACCGAGCCGACAGCCGCAGCCAGCTCAGCTTGATGGATGGCATGAGGCTCGCACTTCTCAGAGTCTGAAAGGGTGAGAAGGTGGTGAGCGACGCGCGCCCGTATGGGTTGGAACGCCACTCGGGTGATCTCGGCCAGGACGTCATCGAGAAAATGGGCCAGCTCCTTGGCGGCGGCCCAGCCCACCTCGGGGTGAGCTCGGAGAATCTCGTTGAACCGAGCCTGAGGGAAGCGAAGGATCGTGCTCGCTGTGACCGATTGAAAGGCAACAGGGAACTCCCTACCGGCAGCGGCGCTGATGCCAATGGAATCAGGCCGGCGCAGATAAGACACTGTGAGGTGCCGCCCGATACCGTCGGCGACGAATGCTCGAAGCGTGCCGGCGACGATGATCGAGAGTTGGGGTTCGTAGAGGAGCTTGCCTGCGGGCAGCTCGACGATTCGAACCGATTCGGCCAATTCACAGCGGACCGGACGTGGAAGTACTCCCAGGAAGCTCTGACCGAGCGCGTCTAAATCGTTGTCATTCACCGACCCTCGCCCCTCTAGTAGGAATATGGCGAGAGCGATCATTGCATCTGTAAGCGACTAACCATGTTCACTTAGAAAGTTCTTAACGGATGCTGAGAGCATGACCGGTTCCTTCTGCGCCGTAATTCCATCCGATATGGCCAAGTTTTAGGCTGACCAGCCCCGTCGGATGCGCTGACCTGTCGATTCATCGCCTAGTGCTGCACGACAGGTCCGACCGCATAGAGCGGTGCATCGACTACGGTGGGTGGTAGATGGAATATTAAGGGAGGAAACTAACGTCCCTTTATTGTTGCTGAAATCCCAAGGAACAGAGAAAGAAGAGAATGCCAATGGCCACACCCGCCACGGTCATGCGCACCAGGCTATGACTTCAGACATACGGTGTTCCTGGGTTGGAAAATCTTGTTGGATCACGAGATGGTGAACCAACGCTGCGGGTTACCGCAGCGCTTGCGTGGCTGCTTGAGGACGATCCTGGGAACCGCCGAACTCGGCAGACTGCGCTGAAAAAGCTCTACAACCTTCAGAATCGATAGGCCCCGATCTGCCCCGAATCTTCTGAGGTTCGGTGCTTTCCAGTATTGCACGGAGCCGCATGGCGTCAAGGCGGTCCGAGCCGCCGCTTCACCCGGAAGGGTTTCGCTCCGGTACTCCCGGAGGACTACGTCCACTCCCCTTGACTCCCTGCTTTCCCTCCGAGCCGTTCCGCACCCATGAACCCAGAAGGGAAAGGAGTTGTAGTCATGGCCTACACGATCACCGACATTGCAGAGCTGGTCCGCTACCACCTCGTTCTCTCCGAGCCCAACGAATGCTGAGGGTTGGCTGGCCGGATCGATAGTGAGCTTCCCCCCGCCAGCCGGACACTTGGCTATGCGGCTTGCTGCTGGGTGAGACGGTAGTGGAGCTCCCACTCGACCGGCGGCACGTAGCCGAGGGTCGAGTGCAGCCGGACGACGTTGTAGCGCTTGATCCACGCGGTGATGGCGGCCTTGGCGTCGGCTCGGGTGGCGAACCGGTAGCGGTGGACCAGCTCCCGCTTGAGGCTCGACCAGAACGATTCGGCCACCGAGTTGTCGAAGCATGTGGCCACCCGTCCGGCCGACTGTCGGATGCCGTAGCCGTCGCAGAGGACACGGAACTTCTCCGACAGATACTGGCTCCCGCGGTCGGAGTGGAAGATCACACCGGCGACCCTGCTGCCACGCTGGTCGACGGCCATGTCGAGGGCACCGGCCACCAGGGCCGTCGGCATCTGTTCCTCCATAGCCCACCCCAGCAGCCGACGGCTGCCGAGGTCGAGCACGCTGGCCAGGTACAGCCAGCCCTCGTCGGTCGGGATGTAGGTGATGTCGCCGCACCAGGCCACATCGGGCTCGCCCGGTGCGAAGTCTTGGTTGACCAGGTCGGGCAGGGGCGGGTTGTCCTCGGACCAGAGCGTGGTCCGGATCCGCTTGCGCTCCATGACGCCGACCAGGTCGTGGTCACGCATGATCCGCTCGGTGCGCTTGTGGTTGACGCAGTAGCCCCGGCGACGGAGCTCGTTGGTCACCCTCGGGCTGCCATAGGTCGAGTCCGACTCGGCGTGGATGTCGTGGATGTGGTTGATCAGATGGCCCTCGTCCCACTCGGCCCAGGTCGGGCCGTCGGCCTCCCGGGCCAGCCAGTCGTAGTAGGCTGAGGACGAGATCTCGGCCGCCTCACATGCCGCGGCAACAGGGAATCCTTCGGCCTTCATGGCGGAGACGTGCCGGTAGCGGCTCACCGGTCCAACTCCTTCACCCAGAAGGCCACACTTCGTTTGAGCAGGTCGCGCTCCATGGTCAGGCGCTTCACCTCCCGGCGGAGTCTGGCCATCTCCTCGCGTTCCTCGGTCGAGAGCCCCTCTCGTTCGCCCCGGTCGATCCGCTCCTGGCGGACCCAGTTGCCGAGGGTCTGCTCGACCAGGCCGAGCTCCCGGGCCACGTCGGCGACGGTGCGCTTCTGGTCAATGACCAGGGCTGCCGCGTCGGTGCGGAACTCCTTCGGGTATCTCCCTCGCCGCCGGCCCGGCGTCGGTCTGTCTTCGGTCACTACTGGCATGACTACCTCCTATTCGAGGTGTCCGGCCAGTGGGGGGATGCTCACAGTTCAACTGTTGACTAAGGATTCGTGCAGAAGCGCCTCCAACAGTCGGGCACGCTCCTCCTGTGATGACTCTAATGCGATCTCCAACTGCTGACACAGAGTCATTAACTCCTGAACCCTAGCGACGATTCGTTGTTGTTCGGGTAAGGGAGGTAGGTTGACCTGCAGAGATAAGAGAATGGACTGATTGAGGTTCTGCATTGTTGAACCAACCGCAGACCCGCCAAGATACTGGCGCACAGAAGGCGATCCAATTAGAAGGGCCAAGAAGTGGGCCGAGATGGTGGAGGGGAACCGAAGCAACAAACTTCCAGTTCCGCACAGCCATCCCTCTTCGACCGCAGTGACGACCGCACATCTACCCATCTCCCCCCGTCGAGCCATAACGATGTCGTTCTCTCGCATTTTGAATGATGACAGACGATCAAGCGTCCGAGGGCCTATCGTCATCTTTGGAGATGGCACAATGCGGCCATCGATCATTGATGCTGGATTAACAACGGGAGTACCTCCCAATACATAATCTGACTTGTGAAGAGCGGTGCCAAATGGCCCCGTCTGGAGACGGGACAAGAGTCCCCGCAGCTCCGCAGTAATCCAACCGGCGCTCCCAGCACCCTCAGCCGGATCGTGTGTGCCTAACAATCCATTAACAGCGAGATCGACCAGCGTTTGTCGAAGGGGAGCGACATGGTCTGAATTGGTAAAAAGCCGTGACGATGTGTCAAGAAAAAACCGAACGTCCATTGTCTTGTCTGCTTCAGGATCGCCCGAGGTCAGGCGATGTAGAGACGCCGCCCTCAATGCACCCCGCTGCAGCTCCCGCTCCCTCTGCGCAAGCTCCAGCTGATCGCATAACGCCATCAACTCATCTACCCTGGCAACGATGCGTTGTTGCTCGCAGAGCGGCGGAAGCGGGAATGGCAGCCTTGATACAATTTTGCCCGAGACCTCCTTAAATGTTGTGCCGGGAGCAGCAGCATCGATTGCAGGGGCGAAGGCACGGAAGAAGATGGCTGCATAACGGGGGTCGACCGCATTCGAAGGCACTAGGGATTTGAAGCCCTGATTAGTGGTGATGTCCTGTGCGGCGACGCCGACATAACCAATGGGTGCTCGGCTAGTGAAGAGCACAGTCCCCTTGGGCATTAGCGTCGCCGAGGAGGAGTGAAGCCCTCTTTCCGTGAGGTCTCTTGCCCCGTGCTGTACCTCCAACTCAGCTTGGCCTGCCATGTCAGCCGGTGTCAGCCAGGCAATGCCACTTCCGCCTGCAGTGAAATTGTCGGCGTCCTCGCTGGGAGGAGTTCCTCCCCCGATGATGAGCCCGATTTGATTCAACCGACACCAGACCCAACTATCTGGAACTTCGTAGGGTACCTCGCTGAGGTCGGGGAACTCGGCGGATAAGGCGGTTCGCCGGGAACGGTCAAGCTGGGGGACAGTGGCTTGTTCAAGAATCGCTGCAGCATCGCCGTCGCCTGAATCTTGCTCCACGAGCAGCCCCCTGACAGCCATGTCGAGGACAAAGCGTCGCAACCGACTGGTCGCACCTGGAGTATTCGAGACTCGGTCGAATGTCTGAAGCAACCTCTTTGCGCTCATCGAAGCAACGCATCCTCAAGGATCGACTTGAGCTGATCCCGCAGCGATGCTGCCTGGGCTTCTGCGGCATCCAGCTTTGCCAATAGTTCAACTGGATCGCCGTGATCGTCCGCCACAAAGTGTGGATTTTTGATGTCGAGGTTGTAACCACGCTCCTTGACCTCATCCATCGAGACCTTCCATGCGACTTCGGTCTCGACTCGGTTCTTCCGTTCGTTGCCGCCCCACCAGTCAACGCACTCCTGCAGGTGCTCAACCCGGATCGGCTTTGTCATCGAGTACGCCTTCTGGCCTTGAGGAACCCGATGCTCGTAGTACCAGGTTTCGGCGGTTGGCTCGCCCTTCTCGAAGAAAAGGAGATTCGTCCCGATGGATGCGTACGGCTTGAAGACAGAGTTCGGGAGTCGGACAATGGTGTGGAGGTTGCACTCCTCCATCAGCATCTCCTTGAGCCGAGTCTTCACGCCTTCACCGAAGAGTGATCCGTCAGGCAGAACGACTGCAGCCCGTCCGCCAGGCTTCAGGAGTCGAATGATCAAAGCGAGAAAAAGGTCGGCCGTCTCCCGTGTTTGCAGATGTGATGGAAAGTTGGACTCGATTCCGGGCTCTTCTTTCCCGCCGAAGGGAGGATTCGTCAGAACGATGTCAACCCGATCTTCCGATCCATAGCTTACGTACGGACGGGCAAGCGTGTTGTCGTGTCGGACAAAACTTGGGTCTTCGATTCCGTGAAGGAGCATGTTCGTTGTGCAAAGCATGTGTGGCAGCGGCTTCTTCTCGACTGCTCGAAGGGTCTGCTGCATCAGTTGCTCATCCTTCGGCGTCTTGATGTACTTCTCTCGCATGTAGCGAATGGAGCAGGTGAGAAAGCCTCCGGTACCGCATGCAGGGTCGAGAACAATCTCTCCGGGCTTCGGGTCAATGCGCTCGGACATGAACGTCGTCACTGCTCGTGGGGTGTAGTACTCGCCTGCGTTGCCAGCACTCTGCAGATCGTTGAGTAGCTGCTCGTACACATCGCCGAAGTGCTGCCTGTCGGCCAGGTTATTGAAGTCCACCTCGTTGATCTTGTTGATCACTTGGCGAAGCAGTTGCCCGGACTTCATATAATTGTAGGCATCCTCGAACACCGAACGGACAACCCGCTGCCGATGGGCTTGGGGGCCAGCGGGAGTCAATTCCTTCAGCTTTGGGAAGAGCGTTCCGTTGATAAAGACGAGTAGTTCATCACCGGTCATGCCCTCCGGGTCGGCTGCCCACGTCCCCCAGCGCAACGCATCGGGCAGCGGCGAGGAGTAGCTGGACTCCATCAGTTCCAGTTGGGCATCCTGGTCATCGAGAATCTTCAGGAAGAACATCCAGCAGAGCTGGGAGATGCGTTGGGCATCTCCATCGACACCTGCGTCTTGGCGCATGATGTCCTGGATTGACTTGACTACGGTTCGTACTGACATCAATTACGCCACCTCATACAGAGCATCTTGGAGTTCGTGCACTGCCTGTTCGAATCCGGCCTTGGAGCCGAACTGTCGGATGAGTTCCACTGGTGTGCCGATACTGTCGATCGGCGGAATCTGCAGAATCCGTGGATCGCCGAGGTCTACGACCCCTTCGTCTTGGTACTTCTGCAGCAGGGCATCGAGGACGGCACGAGCCTGTGGGCCGTACTTTGCGAAGACGTCCCGCTTTCGCACGTTCTCAGCCCGCTCACGCCGGGTTAGCGGCGGGCGCCCATACGCCACGTGGCAGATGAGGTCGAACGCATCGAGGTCGGGGTTGACTTCGTCGGCAAGCGGTTCGAGGCGTAAGCCCTCGTCTTCTAGCTCGTCGATGATGGCTTGTTTCCGGTCGGACTCGTTCCACCGCTTGAGAAAGGTGTCGAGCGATGCGAACTGGTTGGTGACCGCTCGCTTCGAGTAGTCCCGAAGGCTCTCGGTGATGAGCTTGCCGTCGGCATCGAGATACTTCACCCGCTCGGCGATGATCGTGACGAGCACGCCGTTGACGTAAATCTTCCGGCTGTCCGGCTCGTCTGGCTTGAGTGAGATGTCGTTTCCAGCATCGACAACAACCTCATCTTCGCCGATCTCAACGGTGGCGTCGTCTGGCGGAACGATGGACTCGTCGTCATCCGGCTCGTAAATCTGAACGGGCTCTCCATCGAAGTCTGGGTCGGCGAAATGGTGGGTCGCACCTCGGAAGTCCATGAGGGTGAAGTAGTACTTGTGGGTGTCCTCGTGGACACGTGTTCCCCGCCCGAGAATCTGCTTGAACTCGGTCATGGAACCAACTGGCCTGTCGAGCACGATGAGCCGACACGTCTGTGCATCGACCCCAGTGGACAGCAGCCGGGACGTTGTCACGAGCACTGGGAACTTGGCTTCAGGATCGATGAAGTTGCCGAGCTGATCCTGGCCCTCTGGATCGTTGCCGGTTATGCGCATGACGTACCGGCGATTCTCGCCGACGAGGTCGGGGTTCTCGTTGATGAGCGCTTGGCGCATCCGAGCTGCGTGCTCCTGATCGACGCAGAAGAGGATCGTCTTCTGGAACCGGTCACCGCTCTCCTTGAGGAACTCGGTCACACGCTTTGCGACCAGCTTCGTACGGTCGTCGATCACGAGGTTCCGGTCGAAGTCCTTCTGGTTGTAGATCCGATCCGGAATCTCCTCGCCCTCACGATCCGTCTTTCCCTTGATGGGGCGGTATCCCTCCACATCGACATCGATGTGGACGTTGATGACTTTGTACGGAGCGAGAAAGCCGTCCTGGATGCCTTGCTTGAGCGAGTACGTGTAGACGGGTGGGCCGAAGTAGTGGATGTTGGAGACGTACTTCGTCTCCTTGGGCGTCGCCGTCAGGCCGATCTGCGTGGCACCGGAGAAGTACTCAAGAATCTCTCGCCAGGCAGCATCTTCGTCGGCGCTTCCACGGTGGCACTCATCCACCACGATGAGGTCGAAGAATCCAGGCGAGAACTCACGGAAGAGCTTCTGCCGTTCGTCTGGACCGGTGAGCGCTTGATACAGGCCAAGGTAGATTTCGTACGAGGAGTCGATGCGGCGCTTCTTGTCAATGGCCGTAGCGATGGTGGTGGTTGACCCGCCTTCGGCCTCGATTGTCTTTGAGCCCGTGCTGAGCTTCGCCATCGCTCCCTTGAATGGACGGAAGTCGTTGACCATCGTCTGATCGATCAGGACGTTGCGGTCTGCGAGGTAGAGGACCCGCTTCTTGCGTCCGCCCTTCCAGAGCCTCCAGATAATCTGGAACGCCGTGTAGGTTTTGCCGGTGCCAGTCGCCATGACGAGGAGCACACGGTCTTGGCCCTTGGCGATGGCTTCGGTCGCTGCGTTGATTGCGTTGCGTTGGTAGTACCGGGGCTCCCGGCCACCGCCGTCATCGAAGTAGTCCTGGAGGATGGCCTCTTCAACCTCGGGAGACAAACCCTTCCACTGCCGGTACCTTTGCCAAAGTTGTTCAGGGCTCGGGAAGGCATTGAGCGCCAGGGTTGACTCCAGCTCTGGGCTGGTCCCAGTCCGATCGTGAAAGACGAAGCCGTCTCCGTTCGACGAGAAGACGAACGGGATGTTGAGGATGTCGGAGTACCCCAGGGCTTGTTGCATGCCGTCGCCGATGGAGTGGTTGTTGTCCTTCGCCTCGATGATGGCGATGGGGATGTTGGGCTTGTAGTACAGGACGTAGTCCGCAAATTTCGACTTCCCTCGGGTGACCATCTTTCCTCGGACGTGGATCTGTCCCTTGGTGAAGTGAACCTCCCGTGCGATCTGGGTCTGCTCTTGCCACCCGGAGGCAAGGACTGCCGGAGTAATGAACTTGGCGCAGATGTCGGCCTCGCTGAGGTCCTTCTTGCTCATCCCAGCTCCTGTCCGAACCGACAGGTCTGGTCTGGCCCCACAACAGCACCCGGCCGAGCGTGAACCACCAGCTCACCGGCACTTTGGGTGACCTGGACGTGGTTACCTCCCAAGTTCCGGGTAGGCGAGAGTTGAGAGCCAAGTCGTCGAGGCATGCTCGTATGGTACGACACAGTCCGTCCGTCGAGCGCCCTTTGGGCAGGTCAGAGCGGTCACGAAGCCGACACTGTCCCCTTCTCAATGGGTCGAGCTGTTGTTATCGGTGACGGGACCACCAACGTCGCCTCTTGGGAAGTCCTGCCGTCATATATCCGCTGTCTCTTAGGCGACGAGTTCCGTCAGGACGCCCTGCGATTCGAGGGCGACGATCGATCCCGATCAGCTCCGGAGCGGGCTCGGTTGAGCCGCTCGACGGTGAGCGCATACACCCGTTTCATGACCATGAGAAGGATGAGGGCCATATGGAGTGCAAGCGCTAAGCCAATGGCCGTACTGATCCTGAGGGCTAAGTGCGAGCTGACACTTGCGACGACGAACACGGCGGAGGTGACGATGCAGACCAGAGACGCATACCCTGAATTTGCAGCCAGCTCTTGCAAATACGTGGCGTGTGAGGAGGTATCGGGACCCGGTGCGGGCGATGAATCTGCCCAGTCCATTGCCCGTTCGGAAACCTGCAACATGACACCGAAGAGGAAGGCGCTGAGGAGACCGGCAACCGTCAGGAGCCCAACACTCGCACCAGTGGGTAGTTTCAACTTGAGAAAGAACGACGCTACGCCGAGGAGTATTGGAAGCACTTCGAGAACAAGCACATCCTGGATGCGCCGAGTTCCGGTGCGGATATCAATGTACGTGCGACGATGAGCCGTGATAATTCCACGGGGATCGGACTTCATGTTGTTCCGAGACATGCCGATTCCTCGACTAGGTGCTTACTCTGCCGAGAGCAGAGCGCAGACCATCGAAGAGACTTGCAGAAGTCGGCTCGCCATTCTCGATGGTTAGGTTTTGCATGTCTTCGGTGAAGGGGTGACCTGCATCAGGCTTTTCGATATTGAAGGTGCGACGAGTCTCACCGTCGAGCACAACCTCCACTTTCGCTGTATCGAAGGTGATCCCTTCGAACTCGACAATCTCATCGAACGCTGAGTGGTCACCACCCAAGAATCGCTGCACGAGCGTAGAGAGAACCCGTGCAGCCTTACCGGGAGTTGAGATATCCAACTCCAAGCGACCGATGGCACCAGCTGGTACCCAGCGGTCGGTCGCAGCAGAGGCCCGGTCGTTTGGCCGTTCCGTTTTGACGAGCTTCACCTTATCGATACGACCCTGATCTACGGCTTCCTTGAGGACTGAGCCCTGGACATATGGCGTCAGTTCCAACACAAGGTCTGGGTATTCGTGACCAAACTGCTCACGGATACCCTTTTCCAATAATCCCTTGGACCCTCGGCCGTTGTTGACATGGATCGCCAGCCAACCCAATTTTTGTGCAGGTGGAAGTCGGAAGAGACCCCCGCATCGAAGTAACTGGGTATGTTCAGGCTCCTGACGATGAAGAAGATCGCCATCCGGATTCACAATGTCAGCAGCGACTCCACTCTGTCCGTTCTGCATGATGACGAGCAGTTCGTCATTCTCTATCTTGGACTCGGTGCACTTCACTACCTTTGACTCGTCACCGCTGATGGACTCGAAGTCGTCGAGGTAGCCCTGCAGGACGGTCGTCAGACTCGTCCCCTGTTCGTCGAAGTCACCGAGGAGTCTGAATTCGCCCGAGGTGTCGCGCTTTTGACGCACCTTGACTGTGTACACCGCTGCTCTATGGCTCATGGTCTCTTCTCGGGCTCCCGTTGTGCTGCAGCCATCCCGGAGGTGAGTCCGGGATGTCCTGATGAAACGATGATACGGGACGGGTGTGTCCTCTAGCTGGGTCTTGAGGCCCAGCTGACGGCATTCCGAGGAGTGCCGAGTGATGCCGCCGTCAGCCGACCACGATCACGTGATCGGCCACGACAACGCCGTACCGGCTGCACGCTGCGGCGATGGTACGGAAGGAGCGCTCCTCGCCTTCGGTGGCGCTCGAAGCGCCGTAGCGACGGTAGCGGACGAGGATGCAGGTGCTGGACCGGCACGCTTGCGTCCCGAAGAGGATCGGGCGAGCGGACAGGTGAGCCGCTTGTACCCAGCCAATAGTGAGGATGGCCGTACCGACGAGGCGGTGCCGGTCGTCCAGGTACAACGCCATCGTGATGTCCTCCCGATGGTTGCGGAGCAGGTCCCGGGTGAGCTGGGCTGCTGACGTCGGATCGTCGATCCGGCGTGGCAGGTTGAGGGATGCCTCAGAGACAGCGTCGGGGTGGCTGTTGATTCTGACCCGACGGGGTCGGAACAACGAGCGGATGCGGATAAAAGTAGTCGGGACCATCGTGGTGCCCTCCAGTGAGAGTGGATTCATGGAGAGGACGGACCCACCCACGGACGGAGCAGAGCGCCCGAAGGACACGAGCAGAGCGAGCATCCTGAGCACGTCTTGAGGCCGGAGCACTACCGGAGGGGGTGGTACAGGTACAGGAGTGGAGCCACACGAAGCTGGTGAGGTGCCATCGAGGCCGACGTACGCTGCATCAGCGACGTTTGTCACCGGCCCCACGGGTCAGACGCCACGACCTGACCATGAGGAGACTCTGGGCTCTCCATTTAACCGGAGTGGGCACAAGATGTTGCGTCCGACTCGTAGGCTCGAACTATGGGACGAAAAACCAGTCAGGGGCTATTTCGATGGACATGGTCGAAGGCTGCAGAACATCGTGTCAGATGGCCGATGGGTCTAGCCGTGGTACTTGCCGCCCTAACGGACTTTGCAGATATGAAAATCCCAACTCATCGGGGATCGCCCATAACGGTTTTCTTCATGGCCCTCGGCCTGGCAGCAGTTTTCATCATTTTGGTCTCACTTGTTTTTGCTGCGATTCAGTATCGACGCACCGCTCGCCACGGGATTCTTGTCCCTCGGGGATGGTCTGCAATCGTGGATGGCGGCACTCATGTGGTTGGGACTCGGCCCGTATTCGCTGAAACTGACAAGGGAACTCTTGTTCCACCCGATTTTGAAGTCGTCAAGATGGGTCCGGGAGTAGTCACCGACGATATGGGGAACACGATCGCTAACCGTGTCTGGTATCGCGGTGGGTCGAGCAGCAACGTGATGATCGGGTGATGGCCGTTCTGCTAATTGTAACGTCGGCACATCCAAGCCGATCTCGTGGATGCAGGCGATCAGCACGTACAGGTTGTGGCAGATCACCTTGCACAGAACCTCGTTCATCTGCCCGGTGAAGCCCCTCGGGTCGCGACCACAAGATGTAGGGGTTACTCCGGTTAAATGGAGAGCCCAGAGGAGACTTATGACCTGCAAGACGGAGTCGTGAGCGGACTCACAGACCCCGAGATCGTGCGCATCGTCAACCGCTACATCGGGGTATCCGGCGGGTACCTGGGCCTACCGGACCGCTTCACGGTTCGGACCCACGCCGATTTCTATGCGGAGTACTGCGATCTGTCCGTTGACTTGAGCCCGTTCGAGGGGACGACTCGGCAAACGTTCATGGCAGCCCTTGCATCCTTGTCTCCCAGGGACCAAGCGAAGGTGCTCCGGGGCGTCATCGAGCGATTCCCGCCCGACGAACCAGGAGCCCCAGCCAGCCGTCCGGCGACCCATGCCGTGCTGACGGCGTACATCGAGCGGCTGGAGTCCGGACCCCTCATCACCAGCCAAATCCCGCAGATCACGAGCGACGTCGTCCTGATGCCGAGAACCTCATCTCGACCCAAGGTTCCGGTCCCACGAGTGCCGTGGACCGGGTCCACACTGTGCTCCACGGCTACCTCATCGCCGTCTGCGATGGGGCCGGGATCGCCTACGGGGAGCGGCAGACCATGGTCGCCCTCCTCCGGAAGCTGGAGGCGGAACATCCAAGCCTTGCCGACTTGGGTCCTCGCTCCCAGGACATCAAGACCGTCCTGAACGCCAGCGCCAGCATCCTTGACGCCCTTCTTCCGGTTCGGAACCAGGGGAGCATGGCCCACCCGAACGCCGAGCTGCTCGGAGAGCCGGAGGCTCGGCTCATCATCAACGTCGGGACGACCCTCCTCAACTACCTCGACGCCAAGCTCTCGTGACTGCCAGAGAAAATCTTGAAGCCTCCCTGGCATCCCATGGAAATCCCATGAACGCTCCGGAGATTGCCCGGAACATCTCTCCTGCCCCAAGGCCGTGTGTCGCACATCCGGCCAGGTCAGAAGCTAAATCTGGACCACGCCAGTCTACTGTCGACTACCCGTCAGACCGTCGAAATAGGTCTCATAACCCGAAGGTCGTGGGTTCAAATCCCATTCTCGATGATCCGTTTGGCATGCACGCGCTTGAGGCGGCATCCGTCAGCACGTTCCATCGGCGGGGCGGGAATCGCCTCATTCAGTCGCAGTGCGGATGGCACTTTTCATCCGGGAGTCAGTGCCTTCCCGAGGGCTGTGGCCGCATCTCGGTCCCGTTCTGGCAGAGCGTGGGAGTAGACCTTCAGCGTCACCGAGGCGTCCCGGTGGCCCAGCCGCCCGGCGACGGTACGCACATCATGGCCGGCTCCGATGAGCTCCGTGGCGGCGAAGTGACGCAGCGCGTGCAGGTGAGTGTCCACCCCGACCTTCGTGGCGATTGACCTTACGTAGTGGCTCACGGTGTCGGGAGCAATCGGGCGTACAAGGTCGTAGGTGAAGATGGGGGAGTCAGGCGTCACGGAGATTCCCAGGTCAGCGGCCCGGTCCGCGGTAACCCTCAGGTGACGCTTTAGGGTTTCTTCCCCGAAGGTGTCGAGGGCCAGACGCCTGGCGGCGTGGGTCTTCGTGTCCTTCGTGATGAGCTGCCCCCGGCCCATCGTGGCGACCGATCGCTCGATGGTCAGGGTGTGGCAAGTCCAGTCCACGTCACGCCACCGGAGCCCGCACAACTCACCGCGTCGGGCTCCGGTCACCGCAGCCAGGGCGATGAGCGTGGCCATATCCGGGTCGTCTGCATCGGCGGCCTGGATCATGGCCTGCACCTCGGCCACCGTGGGAGCCCCGACGGTCTTCGAGACCAGCTTTGGCGGGCTGGCATCTGTGGCCGGGTTGGACGCGAGGAACTTCCACTTGACGGCCTGCCGGAAGCCGGCCCGCAGGATGGCGTGTACCTGTCGCACCGATGCTGGGGCAAGTCCCTCGTCGGTGAGGCCCTGGTAGAACTCGTCCAGCTCGAGGGCGGTGACTTTCCGGGCCGGCACGTGCCCGAGGGTCGGGCTGATGCGTTGGTCAATGAGGCGCCTGTACTCCCGCAGGGTGGTGGGGGAGCGACCCTCGCTTGTGATCTGCTTCAGCCACTTGACGAGCAGCTGGTCGACCGTGATGCCGGCTCCGGCCGTCCTACCGCTTAGGTTGCCCTCCAACTCCTTGACCAGCTTCGCCAGGGCCTTGTCAGCGGTGGTGACCTCGGGGTCATCGACGGCGTACCCCGGCCATCGCCGACTGACCTGGCCGTACTTGCCGGTGACCGGGTCACGTCCGGTCGCCACGCGCAGTTCGTAGACGGCGGACTTGCCGCGTCCACTGATCAGTCGCTTGGATCCCTGCATGTGGCCAGTCTACCGTATTCTGGGATATTCATGGGATATCCCTTCCGGTCTCAACTCCGGAAACCTTCTCTGACCTGGTGCGCCCCCTGGGATTCGAACCCAGAACCTGCGGATTAAGAGTCCGTTGCTCTGCCGTTGAGCTAGAGGCGCCTGCATGCAAGAATCCCTGCCCCTGGCACCGCAAGCGATGCGCTCGCGTCGCCGGGGACAGCAGGGTGACCGACGGGGTTCGAACCCGCGACCTCCGGGGCCACATCCCGGCGCTCTGACCAACTGAGCTACGGCCACCAAGGAGCCTCTAGTGTGGCACAGACCGATGGAGGTCCGAGCAGCCGGAGCGACCTTCCCGGAACGGCCCCTGTAGCTCAACTGGATAGAGCAGGTGGTTTCTACCCATCAGGTTGCGGGTTCGACTCCTGCCGGGGGCGCCGAAGTGCAGTTCAGACGGGGTGCGACCCACTACCACGGCCGGGGCGGTGGCGCTGCTGGCGCTGCTGGCGCCAAGGACTAGCGCCTGCGCTCTCGCTCGGGACCAGGTCAGCCTTCGGGACAACTCCGCTCAGGGCCTCGGCGATCGCCCGGTCCCTGTCCTCGGTTGCGTATTGGTTCCCCAGAGCAGCCGATGGTGAGGAGTGGCCTCTCCGGTCCATCAATTCTCCTGTGCTCGCTCCTGTCGCCACCGCCATGGTCAGTGAGAAGTGTCGGAGGTCGTGGAAATGCACTCGAGACAGTCCACGGGCGGTCCGTGCCTTCCCAATGCTGGCGCCAGCGCTCTTGGCAGATGAGGGACACCATCGCGTCCGGTGCACGGGAGGGCATCCGGGATGGACAGATCTACCCGTTCGGGTAGTCGACTTGCTGGTGGGTCCGAAGTGCTTCTCGGTTACGGCCGCCGGGAACCGACGTCTGAGGCTGTCAGTTCGAGAGGATGCCCACTTCATCCACGCCGTCCAGTCGTTGTTGCACCTCGCTCCCGGGACCCTCAGGGTCGTCATCGGCGTGCCTGCCTTCCCTCGCCTGGGATCAGTCCTACCCCTTACGTTGCTTTGCCACGCCAATCGGACGCAACTGTCTTGCGGCGGAACTGCAGGTGCCGGCCTGATCCTGCGATGACAGTTCCCTATAGCTGGCCACTTCGTGATGGTCATCTATGACCTCTCCCATCATCAACGTTCCTGGTTGGGCTTGGGACTCCGGCGGGCTTTCTGGTCAGCCCTCTCCGAGCATCCGCCCATGAGCTTCGGTCAGGTCGACCACCCGCTTCACCTGGTAGGGCGGCGCCGGATCACTCGATCACATGGCAATAGACCTCGGCCTCGGCCCGGGGGTCCTTCGCGTCTGTCGGCGCCGTCAACTATGGCGATGGCAAGCCGGTTGTGACTGTGTCAGCATTTCCTCCAGGTTGGCGACCGCGGACTGAGCAATGGGGCATGGCAGTGATACCTACATCAGTGCAGTGAAGCACTTGAACGATGAGCACGCCGCCCTGCTGTTTCGAGTGCTGAACGATGAGTAGGGCCCTCGTCTTCGTAGGAGGTTTCGCTGCTCCCGGTAATGAATGGCCGCTGACCCCGATCCGGCGCAGCGCTCGTGAACAGGGCTGGCGGACCAAGTACTTCAACGAGCGACTGGCCTTCGGACCAATCACCACCTCAGCGGAGCGCCTGGTCAACCTGATCGACGAGCTACATCGAATCCACGACACCATCGTGGTCATCGGGCACTCGATGGGAGGCCTGGTCGCTGAGCACGCAGCAGCACTTGGAGCGCCGATCGATGCACTGGTAACCATCGGCACACCGCACCAGGGCCACTTCCTTTCAGGCTTCGGCCCGGTACCGGTCATGAGGGAGATGGGGACGAACAGCGCCTACCTGAGGAGCGTGGAAGCTATCCCTGGCCCACGCCCACCGATCCTGGTGATCACAGCGGCGAGAGACAGGTTGGTACCGAAGAGTGCTACACGACCGAACAGGCCTCACACTTTCGTGGAGGTGCCGAACGTCGGGCACCTGCGCGTGATCTTCGATCAGATCACAGCCGACACCATCTTGGAGTGGGCCGATGCTCTCACTGGGGAGATGAGATGACGACTGAGCAATGGTGTTCGTCACGGTCGGCTGTGTCGATCACGTCTTTGGTCAATCCCGCGACCAGTGGACCCCAGGCTCGGCACGGACGGCGTTGGCCTGGTGGTCCATGCAGTGACGGTGCGAGGAGGCGTGATCACCGTACCGGTGTCGCCTCGAAGGTATCGTCGAGGTCATGGTCGACTCCGAAGATGCGAAGGACGTCCTCGCTGTCATTGGTCTGCACGAGGACGCAGATGAAGACTGCAACAACGCCCTCATCGACCATGAGACGGGGTTGGACTCGACCACGGTGGATGAGGTGCTCGACCACCTATGGAAGACGGATCAGATCGAGGGGATCTTGACACTCGGAGGTCGGAATCCCTCGCTCGACAGCATACGCCGGGTGTTGCCGGAAAGGGACCGGCTGTGGGGAGCCGAAGGGAAGTGGCGGCCATATCGGTGAGAACGGGCGCTAGTGGAGGCAGTGGCGTCCCCTGGAGCGTGGTCATCTTTCCCGAGGGACAGCAACGAGTGCTCGAGCGCCTTGGGAACGCCGTCTGGAGCGCTCCACTCTTTCGGATCGAGATCACCGGGGAAGTCGTCTTCCCTACCCTCCTCGTGCCGTTCCTCTCGTTGGTCTGACCGTTGACCGGCCAGAGGCTACGGGATCTGCACTGCCGGTGGGCCAGCCAGGTCCTCTGCTGGGACTGCAGTGCGGATTTCGGAACTCCACCTACGTCCTGGAATCCCCCCACTCAGCGACAGCAGTAGCTCGAATGTGCTTGAGCGACTTCCCCGCCAACTTGAGTGCCGTTGCTGTTGCATTGGCCGGATCTGAGACCTGAACCGGTGATTCCCAGGCTGTGGCGCCCTCGCCGGTGATGAGGTGGAGGGTTGCGCCTCGGCCGACACGAAGAGTGACTCCGCCGAATCGCACGTTCACGTTACGGTCGATCAGCATCCGGCAGATGATGCCGCCCAGTTCCACCGGAAGTTGAGGAGCATGGCGAGTGAATAGTTCGATGCCGTCGTTGACAAGGCCCACGGGCCTGCCGATCCCCCGGGGCGGATGCAGCACGGCCACTGCTGCACGATCGAGTCGTTGCACACGCTCACTTGGTCGGAGACCTGAGGACACCCCGAAGGCAAGCTGTGCGATGCGGCGAGCGACCCGTTCGGTTTCATCGGCCCCCTCTTCAGTCGCATCTACCTCTACGGCGATCCTGGCCACGCGTTCCGGCGTCTGCTCGGGATCACGGAGAAGAATGGCAACCCGATCCGATAGGTCGCACACATCATGAAAGTCCTTCTCCAATCGATCAAGCAGCTTCGGAAGGCCGGGGGCAGGGACCGGGTCGTCTTCACCCTCGAACCGCAGTTCTTCGACCTGACCAGCGAGGCCTATTCCGAGTAGCCAACCTCTCGCCGCTCGCAGGGCTGCCGCATTTGCCCGCTCTCTTGCATCCCCTTGAACCATTACCCGCCTCCTGTCCCTTTCAATCCGTGGACCACCCTCACGCCTCGGAACTCGCCTCGCCATCCAGGGCAATCTGCTGGAGCACGATCTCCGGAGTGCAGTCCGGCCCCTCGATCTCCGCCAGCGCCTCGGCCATCTGGCCGACGATGTGGGACAGTTCACCTACCAGGTCGAGAGCATCGCGCTCGATCCCCTCGGTGGCCAGAGCGGTCCATGATGCCACGTCGCCGTTCACCCAGGCCGTGGAGAGTGCGAAGCCCCTTGCCAGTTCTCGTCCCATGACCGGACGCTACCCGCGTCCCGGTCGAAGGTCGTTGTCCCTGAGGTCAGCGGCGTCGGGGCGATCGAAACCGCAGGCACCTGTTCAAGAGGGGTATCGGAAGTTCGCCCAGGCAGTGACTAGTGCTTCCTGTCCACGGGATGAGGTTGCGAGTTCGACTCCTGCCGGGGGCACCGAAGTGCTGGTCAGCGTCCGCGGCGGTCAGCGTCCGCGGCGGTCAGCGTCCGCGGCGGGCTCTTGTGACGAGGGCGTTCGCTCAATGCGCCGACGGGGTGCGGTTCGGGGAGTTCCGCGAGTGGTTGGTCGACGTGCCGCGGCACGTCGACGCGTTCGGCCTTTCGCTGGTCGAGCGCGGCGCGAACTTGCAGCCCGAACGGATCCGTCTGGGCTCGCAGGAAGATGAGGGCGGCCGTCACCCGGCGGTCGACGAGGGCTTGGTCGATCAGCCCGAGCTTGCGGAAGATCGTGGAGACGTGCTTCTCGACGGACTTGACCGACAGGGTGAGCTCGGTGCCGATCCTTCGGTTGGACATCCCGTGGGCGAGCTGCTCGAGGACGTCGATCTCTCGCAAGGTGAGGTCGTCGATGGTGATTCCCTCGCGGCGCCGCATCAGGGAGTCCACGATGCCCGGGTCGAGGACGGTCTGCCCGGCGCGCACCTCCTGCAGGGCCGCGAGCACGGCGGCCATATTCGGGAGGCGCTCGTCCAAGAGGTAGGCGATCCTCGCGGCGCCGCCGCGGAGCAGTTCGAGGGCGAAACCGCTGCCGCGGTCGGAGATGATCACGATCCCCATCTTGGGGAACTCGTCGCGCAGGTGGCGGGCGGCGAGGATCGTGGGCATGGTGGTGACCACCGGGGTGCGGATGGAGACGATCACCGCCTCGGGGGTGAGTCGCTGGACGAGCTTGAGGAGCTCGTCCAGGTCACGCGCCCGCCCGACCACCTCGATATCGGCGATGCCGACGAGCAACGATGCCAGGCCGTCCCCGATGAGGAAGCTGTCGGTGGCCAGCACTATTCTGATCGGACCTTGGTTGTGTGACATGAGCGAACCCCTCGCACCCTTCCGCCGGGGATCTCTGAGATGGCCGGTTGCAACTGGGCCCCAGGGCCCGTAGCAATCGCCGGTCAGGTCAAAGGTGCAAGGGGCAGCCTACCCCCCCATGGTGCGCCACAGTGGCAGGATGGGTGCCGATTGTTGGGCTCCGGCCACACGGATGACGGAACGTGGGTCGACCCCGCATGGCGGAGGGGCCATTTCCCTCGGAGCCCCCTCGCTGACCAGGGAGGGCATGCCCCCGCCTACCTCGATTGCCGGCCCGGTGTCGGTCGGTGACCGGCCATGATCGAATGGGTGTAGTCGACACGGGCGGCGTGTGGCATCGAAATGGGCGGGGTGACATGGATCTCAGGACGGCGCTCGCGGTCGAGGTGTCGGTGGAGGATGTCGGCGAGGTCGACAGCGACCTCGCGTCGTGTCTGGCGGAGGCCAGCCGCTCCCTGCACCGGGCCACGGTCGCTCTGGGGTGCGTCGAGTCCGACCGGCGCCTCCGCCCGGACGGTGTGGATGGGACGCATCGGATCGACCTGCAGGCGCAGATCGGCCGCGAGCTGAACAGGGTGGTCAGTCACGGGATTTTCGAGGCCACCCTCGCGATCAACGGAGCGCTCCACTATGTCTGCGACCCGGTTGCCGAGCTGCGGATCGAGGGCGCCGTCGAGGGGCTCGACGAGACGATCAGGCGGTTCCGCACCATCGTGTCCATGCTCGAGAACCCGGACGCCTGACCGAACCAGTCGAGCTGCTCCGACCGACCTCGCCCGTCCGGGCGGACACCTGGAGCCGGCGGTGATGGGTCGGCAGCATCGCCCCCTGCACCTGGCGCAACAGGCGGACGTTCGCTGAGCCGCGGATTCCCCCGGCGGTGTAGCGTCCCGGACATCAGCACGGCCCCCGGACGGCATGCCGTTCGTTCGCCGAGTGGGGTGGCTACTGCTCGGCTGCCCGTTCGGGGCGAAGGGGCAGCTGACCCGAGGAGGCAGCATGGACATTCGGCGAGTGGCCACCGGGCACGGTACCGACGGCAATTCGGTCTTCGTCAGTGACGATTGGGTGGCGCCGGTGACACTGGCCCTGATGCCCGGCAGTGAGTTCCACCAGGTCTGGGGGGCGGATTCGACCCGCACCTTCCCCGACGACGGTTCGAGGCCGGAGGCGAGGACGTACTTCCCACCGCTGGGCGGATTCCGATTTGGGTTCTTCACCATCCCTCCCGACGGGGGGAGCAGCGTCCCGGCGGACATCGATGTGGAGGCGGCCGTCGCGGAGATCGAGCAGAAGCTCCCGGGAGCGGCGGGCCACTTCGATCGCGACGACCCTGGCATGCACACCACGGCCACGGTCGACTACGGCGTCGTGCTGTCAGGACAGGCCACCCTCGAGCTCGACGACGGGGCGAAGGTCGCGCTGAATCCGGGTGACACCTACATCCAGAACGGCACGCGCCACCGCTGGTCGAATGCCGGAGATGTGCCCGCGGTCGTCGCCGTCACCCTCATCGGCGCGCACCATGGGGCGGTGGCCTGAGGCCGTGCCATCGGCGCGATCCGACGACCGGCGGCTGCGGCGGGCGTCCGGCAGGCCCGCCGGGCCCGAAGGATCGGTTCCCTGACTCCTCAGGCAGGCGCGGCGGCGAGCCGGGCCGCCTTGCGCACCTTGGGACACGAAGCGTGACGGGCGCCCTCGTCAACGGTCGTCCGGCACGAGCTGCAGCCCCATTCGCCACCCGGCTCCCGCCAGAGCATCGAGCCGCAGGCCTCGCAGCGCTCCTGGCCCCCCGAGCACTCCCAACCCGCGTACCGCTTGGACGACAGGGGGCAGCCCCGTCCGTGGCAGACCGCCTACGAGGGATCGACCACCAGTCCGTCGACGGGACAGACCGCCAGGCAGCGGCTGCAGTCGTTGCGGAGCAGGGGATCGACCTCGTAGGCGACGGGGAAGCCCGTCGCCTGGGAGATCGCTCCGACCGGGCAGGCAGACTCACAGGCCCCGCAGCCGAGGCGCTCCTGGTCGTCGACCTCAAGGGTCATGACGGGGCCAGCACCGTCGCAGGCGATCCGGCGGCGTCGAAGACGGCCTGGAGGGTTCCCATGAAGCGGAAGAACTTGTCATGGCCCATGGCGTCGTCGGCCCGCACCACCAGCGGCTCCCCGAAGATCGAGAGGCTGTTCAACGTGTGAGCCGTATCGGCCCCTCCGTGCTCCTCGATGGCGGCGACCATCTGGCGCCAGCTGTCGATCGATCCGCTGACCACCACCTCGGGGGCGAACTCGGCTTCTGCCACCTCGCCGACGGAGTCGACCTCGTAGCCGTCGAGCACGAGACCGAACAGCCGGGTGTGCTCACCGGCATCGACGATCTCGATTCCGAAGCGGAGCTCGGCGATCCCGAGCCGCTTGACGGCGGCCTGGTCGGCGACGGCCCTGAGGACCAGCTCGGAGAACCAGGCATCCGACGGGAAGGGCGCGTCGATCGGGGCCGTCACGCCACTGCCTCGACCTTGGCACCGGGGATGCCTTCGAGGAGGATGTCGGGAAGATGGAGCCGCCCACGGCGGTCGAGGCCGGCGTGCTGACACCGCTTGAGGTACTCGCCGATGACCTGGTTGCGCATCACGTTGCCCGCCACGGCGCCGACCGCGGCAGGCTGCTCGATCCCGCCGGCAGCCAGGATGGCGGTCGGCTCCGCGATCTCGGGCGTTGCGAAGATCATGGCGATGATCTCCTCGCCCTTGTCGAGGTAGGCGTGGAAGTCCTCCGCCATCAGCGGGTCCCGCTCCATGCGGTACCGCAGGTGCATGGTGCCGTAGGCCACGTGCCTCGCCTCGTCCTGCATGCAGAGCCGGAAGATCTGCTGCTCCACCGGGGAGGGTGCGATGGCCTCGCCGGCGCGGAACAGCGAGAGCACGATGGCCTCGCCGAGCAGGTGCATCAGTGCCGAGCCTTCGTCGTAGCTCTTCGCGTCGAGGATGAGCTGCAAGAAGCGCTCGACGACCGCCGACGCCCGCCCGAGCCCGCCACCGTTGGCCAGCGCACGCTTGCGAAACACCTCGGTGTGGCGGGCCTCGTCCATCACCTGGGTGCAGAGGAACATCTTGGCTTCCACGTAGTCGTGGTTGATGCGCCACAGCCACTTGGCGGGGAAGTCGGACGCCACCATCTCGACCTCGGAGAGCACGGTCGCCAACTAGCACATGGCGTGCTCGATGTCCGGGTCGAGCTCGGGCAGGTCGCCCCGCGGGATGTCCCGAGTGGCGCTCCACTGGCGGCTCACCGCCTCCTCGTAGAGGTCGAGGAGGTTGTCCGACCACACCTCGGACTTGTCGTTGATGGTGTACCCCATGTCCGGCACGTCGGTATCGACGTCGGAGCCCCGGGGGGCCATCGTCCGCAGAGGAGCGTGGTCGGGAACCTCGCCGTAGGAGCCGATGGCGATGTCGCTCAACGTGAGGCCCGTCTTGCCCGGCTTGGCCCGGACCCCCCATTCCGAGCTGGTGTCGCGGAGCCAACCCAGGTCGAACTCCCCCCTGGCCGATCGCTCGAGGTAGTCGAGATCCAGACCAAGTGCCATGGTGTAGCCCCGTCTGCTAGCGAGCGAACCCATGAGACACGCTCGGTCTCATCGTCTCCCTTTCTGGAAAGTACGAAGGCGTCCTGACTATGTCTAGGGCCGAAAGTCCCAATTGCCCGCCCGGCATTCGGCCGCCGGCTGCCGGCAGATTGGGGATTTCGGCTCTGGCGTCGGTGGATGGCCTGGTCGACAATGGTGTTCATGTGGATCGATGAGCGAGGATCAGAGGTCCTGGACCCGGCCGAGTGTCACCGCCTCCTGGCGCTGGGCGCGAAACAGGGGCTCCATGGCCACATCGGCATCGCCTCGGACGGAGCTCCCCTGGTGCTGCCGGTGAACTATGCGGCGGACGGCTCCGACGTGGTGATCCGGATCGGCGAGGGCCTCTTCGAGCGGGTGGAAGGAGCCCGGCTGATCGCCCTCCAGGTGGACGGGGTCGATGCCGGGCGTGCCTGGAGCGTGCTGGTTCGTGGCCTGGCCATCGAGGACGACGGGGACCATGGCGGGCACCTGCCGGAGCACTTCCCGCAGCCCGCCGTGACGGAGCCCGGCCACCGGATCGTGCGGATCCGGACCGACGTCGTCACCGGCCGTCGGCTGGCGGCTGCCTCTGCGCCCCCGCCCGGGGCGGGCCCGGTCGCATCGAGACCGCCGGGTCGCTGACAGGCCGGCCGACGGCCCGCCCGACCCCGGTACGGGCCTCGGTCGGCGACCGGACCGGCCCCGGTGGGCGAGTTGATGGGCGGAGCCGTTGGGGCGGGTTGGTCCGCACCTGGGGAGCGCATAGTGTGAGCGGATCGAACTGTGCGGAACGAAACCCCTCGGGACAGGGGCTGCGCTCGGGGCGCAGGGACCGGTGCGTCGGCACCGCCGATCGGCGGCCCGAGTTGCCACAGCGCTGGCCGGCCTCGTCGTAGCAGCGTCGTGCCTGGTGGGCGCCGTGAGCCCGGCTGCCCCGGCCGCAGCCGCCCCGGCGAGCCACTCCCAGCCCGTGTCGAGCCACAATTTCGAGCCTTCGACCTGGAATGAAACCTGGTCGACCGGTCCGCTACCGGACGTTGGCGCATCCATTGCCGAGTCGTCGCCGATACCGGCCACCCTCGAGGGCCAGCCATCGGTCGTCGTGGGGGACCGGCGGGGCTACCTCTACGCCTACGACCTGGCTGCTCCGACCCCGGTGGCCGGGTGGCCGACCACTGACGGGAGCGGCCCCATCGACTCGACCCCTTCCGTCGCTCCGTCCGCAGGCGGCGCAACGTCGGTGTTCGTCGGATCGGGGAACGATGCCGACCCGACCACGGGCGGCTACCAGGCGTTCGGCCCGAGCGGCTCGCAGCAGTGGTTTACCCCGGCGGTCGATCCGCCGAGCGATGCCGCGCCGGACACCGGGGTGCAGGCCGGCCTGACCGTGGGGAACCTGCAGGCCGGTGGTCCGGACATCGTTGCCGGATCCCTGGGCCAGAATGCCTACGCACTGTCCGGCCAGAGCGGTGCCACGCTGACCGGCTGGCCGTTCTTCAACTCCGACAGCACCCACTCCACCGCGGCCGTCGCCGACCTGTACGGCACCGGCCAGACCGAGATCGCCGTCGGCGGGGACCAGACCGCCGGCACCGGCCAGGGCCAGTCCTATACTGACGGGGGCCATTTTCGGATCCTCAGCGCCCAGGGCAACCAGATCTGCCGGGCCGACACCAACCAGACGGTGGACTCCTCGCCGGCAGTGGGCGGTTTCCTCCCCGGCGGTGCGACGGGCATCGTGGTGGGCACCGGCGCCTACTTCCCGGGCGCTTCGGACACCGATGCCGTGAAGGCGTACGACACCCACTGCCAGCTGAAGTGGTCGGCCCAACTCGACGGCAGCACCTCCTCGTCGCCGGCGCTGTCGGACGTGCTGGGCAACGGGTCGCTCCAGGTGGTGGAGGGCACCGATCAGGGCCCGGGCGGATCGGGGTCGGTCTGGGTCCTCGACGCCGCCACCGGAGCGACACTGTGGAAGGCCACAGGCTTGGGGCGGGTGATCGGCTCGGTGGTGACCGCAGATCTCACCGGCGCCGGGTACGACGACATCATCGTCCCCACCACCAACGGCGCCTACGTGTTCGATGCCAGGACCGAAACCCAGATCGCCTATCTGAGCCAGGACCTCGGCCTGCAGAACTCGCCCTTGATCACCGCGGACCCGAACGGGACGATCGGGATCACCCTGGCCGGCTACATCCCCTCGGGCGGCGCCAACTCGCCCGCCGTGGGGAGGATCGACCACTACGAGATCTCGGGCCTGAACCCCACCGAAGCCGTCGGGGGGAGCGCCTGGCCCATGTTCCACCACGATCCCCAGCTCACCGGTGACGCCGGCGGGACCCCGGCCCCAGGGTCGGTCCCGGCCTGCTCGGTGCCGGCCGCGGCCGGCACCGGTTACGAACTGGCCGCCTCCGATGGGGGCGTCTTCTCCTTCGGCGGGGCCCCCTTCTGCGGCTCCACCGGCAACATCCACCTCAACGCCCCCGTCGTGGGCATCGCCATGGCGCCGAGTAGCGGCGGGTACTGGGAGGTCGCCTCCGACGGCGGCATCTTCGCCTTCGGCGACGCCGGCTTCTACGGGTCGATGGGCGGCCAGCATCTCAACCAGCCGATCGTGGGCATGGCGGCGACGCCGGACGGCAAGGGCTACTGGGAGGTCGCCTCCGACGGCGGTATCTTCGCCTTCGGCGACGCCGGCTTCTACGGGTCGATGGGCAGCCACCACCTGAACAAGCCGGTGGTGGGCATCTCGACCTCCACCGATGGGACCGGCTACCGCCTGGTCGCGTCCGACGGGGGGATCTTCTCGTTCGGCGATGCGCCGTTCGCCGGATCGATGGGCGATCGCGTCCTGAACAAGCCGGTGGTGAGCACGGCCAACGACACCAATACCGGCGGGTACTGGGAGGTGGCCTCCGACGGCGGCGTCTTCTCCTTCGGCGGCGCACCGTTCTTCGGCTCGACCGGCGGCCGACCCCTGGCTGCGCCCGTCGTCAGCATGGCGGAGACGGCCAACGGCAGCGGCTATCGGTTCGCCGCCTCCGACGGGGGGATCTTCAGTTTCGACGCACCGTTCCTGGGCTCGATGGGTGGCTCGCCCCTCAACCGGCCGATCGTGGGCATGGCCGGGTTCTGACCCCAATTGTGATCGCCTTCGCCGGGCGTAGACTCCGCACGTGACCGACGTACTGGCCGTGGCCAACCAGAAGGGCGGCGTGGCCAAGACCACCACCGTCCACTCGCTCGGCGTGGCTTCGGCGGAGCTCGGCCGGAGGGTCCTGGTGGTCGACCTCGACCCCCAGGCCTGTCTGACCTTCTCCCTCGGGTTCGACCCCGACGCGCTCGACCACTCCCTGCACGACGTCTTCGTCCGTCGGGAAAGTGTCTCCGACGTCGCCTGCCCGGTGCCGGGCGTCCCCGGGCTCGACCTGCTGCCAGCCACCATCGACCTGGCCGGCTCGGAAGTGCATCTGCTCACCCGCACCGGCCGTGAGCACGTCCTCGAGCGGGCGCTGCAGCCCGTGCTGGACCGGTACGACCTCGTCCTCATCGACTGCCCGCCTTCGCTCGGCGTGCTGACCATCAACGGGCTGACCGCCGCCAATTCGGTGCTGATCCCCCTGCAGTGCGAGGCCTTGTCCCACCGTGGGGTCGGTCAACTGCTCGAGACCATCGAGGACGTGCGGGCCTTCGCCAACAGCGACCTCACGGTGAGGGGGATCATCGCCACCATGTACGACGAACGGACCAGGCACTCCCGACACATCATGGAAGAGGTCGAGGCCAGGTATGGGATCCCGGTGCTGCAGCCGCCGGTGCGCAAGTCGATCCGATTCGCCGAGGCCCCGGCCCGGGGCAAGTCGATCCTCCAGCATGCCCCCACCTCGCCAGGGGCGAACGCCTATCGCCAATTGGCCCGGACCCTGCTCGAGATGAGCGCGGTCGCCGGCACCGTCGGTTAGTGGCCGACGGACCCGACCCGCTCGGCAAGCGGGCGCTGTTCTGGATGCCCGTCGAGGCCCAGGCGGCTGGAGGCGAGGACGACGCTCCCCCCGTCGGGCGGACAGCGGCGCAGGCCCACCCCCGGTCGAGTGGCGCAACCCGTCATGCCCGCCCCGCCGGTAAGCACGCCCTGTATTCGGCGGCGACCCCGGCCGACGAGAAGGAGCGGTCCACGTCGACGGCCACCGCAGCCGAGCCACTTCCGCATCGGGGGATCCTGACCGTGGCATGTTCCACCTGTGGCTCGGTCAGCCGGGTGGGCCTCTTCGAATTCGCGGTGCTTCAGTTGCCCGTCGGCCTCTGGCTGCCCGGGCGCACCTTCGACCGACGGATGACCTGTCCGGCGTGTCGCCGCCGAGCGTGGACAAGCGTGACCCTGTCGAGGTGAAGCCCGGGATCCCGGTGCACAGTCGATCGGGTGGGCGGCTCCAGCGTGCGACGTGGGCCTGATGGTGCCGATCATGACCCGGCTCGGTGTGGGTCCACTGCTGGCGGCGGCGTCCAACCAGACCAACCCCGGGGGGGTGACCGGATGGCTGCTCCACTTCCACGGGCCCGCCGCCTATGCGGCGGTCGGGTTCCTGGCCTTCGCCGAGGCCGGCATGATGATCGGGTTCTTCATCCCGGGGGAGACGGCGGTGGTCATCGGGGGGGTGCTGGCCGGGCTCGGCCGCGTCAACCTCGGGGTGATGATGGCGGTGGTCGTGGTGTGCGCCATCGCCGGCGACTCGGCCGGATTCGAGATCGGCAAGAAGTCCGGGCCGTGGCTGCTCGCACGGCGGCCGCTCAAGGGCAACGCCGGCGTCAGGCAGTCCATTGCCATGCTCGAGCGCTACGGGGGCCCCGCAGTGTTCCTCGGTCGCTTCGTGGCCTTTGCCCGGGCCGTCATCCCCGGGCTGGCCGGCATGAGCGGCCTGCGCTACCGGGTGTTCCTCGCCTACAACGCCGCCGGCGGGTTGGTCTGGGGCGTGGGCTATACCCTGCTCGGATACGTCGTCGGGGTCTCCTTCGAGCACATCCTCAAGTCGGTGGGCCTGTGGTCGCTGGCGGTGGTCGGTGTCGTCGTCGTGGTGGCGATCGTGATCCGCGTGACCGTGAAGCGGCGGGAGCGGCGGCGGTTGGCAACCGAGTTCGCCGACATGGCCCGGCCGTCCCCCGACCCCGGGTGGCTGCCCGAAGAGAGCCGCCCGGCGGAACAACGCCCGTCTGACCCCGAGTCCGGGGACTAGCCGGTCTGGGGGTGCGTGGGAGTGGTGCCGTTCGCCTCGAGCAGGTCGAAGCCGTCCGGGATCGACACCAGTCCAGGAGCCGTGCCCGACACGTCGGTGATGCCGTACTGCCAGACGATGGAGTAGGTGGTCGGGTCGATGACCACCACCCGGTTGCGGTAGTCGTCGTTGACCATGATCAGGCCGTTGGGCAGCCGCTCGGCCAGCGAGGGCTTCTTCAGCATGGCGTCGCCTGACGTCGCGTCGTAGAGCCAGGTCACCTGGCCGCCCCGGGTGAATTCGAGGATCCGGCCCTCTGCCGGGGGGTCGTAGTCGGTCATGAGGTAGAGGTCGGAGGCCAGCTGTTGGGGGTCCGAGGGGTAGTTGACGGTGGGTATGTGCACCGTCCACACCAGTGTTCCCGTTGGGGTGTACTCGTCGATCCACGAGCCGTTGATCTCCGACACCAGCACATCACCGTTTGCAAGCGGGGTGTCACCGTTGGGGTAGGCGATCGACGTCGGTGGGTTGTGGGCGTCCGCCCCGTTGCCGATCTGACCGGTGACCTGTCCCTGCGGTGAGATGAACAGGATGCGGTTGTTCGACGCGTCGGCGACGGTGATGGTGCCGGATTTGAGCAGGTAGGCGTCGTCGGGTTGATTGAGGTAGCCGGGTGCCGAGCCGGACTGACCGGGATGCCCGTACTGCCACAGGATCTTCCCTGACGGATAGCCGATCTCCACGATGGTGTGGTTGTCCTCCTGGTTGGAGATGATCCCGGTCCCGCCCTTGATGAAGAACGCGTCGTCGGGGAAGTAGAAGCCACCGGGCGGCGGAGGCATGGTGGCCGAGGGGTACTGCCAGGTGATGTTCCGGGCAGGGTCGAGGGCCAGCAGGCGGTCGTTGCCCCGGTCGGCGATGAGCAGTGTGCCCGCGAAAGGCGCACCGGCCCCCGGGCTGCCCGCCGGCCCCCCGTATCGGCTGCGACGGAGGGAGATCACCGTCCGGAGTGAACCGGAGGCCACGCCGGCCTGGTCGTTGCCGGACTGGCCGGTGACCTCGCCCCCCACCATGTAGCCGACGGCGCTGCCGGAGGATCCCACCGTGGCGTATCCGGCGAAGGCGTCTGCCTGGGGCAGGAGGCCTGCGTTCAGGACCTTGTGCGACGATGGTACGAACGCGGTGATCTGGGTCAGGGTTGGACCTGCGGGGACCTGGCCCCCGGCCACGTAGATGGTGCCGCCGATGAGGAAGGCAGCGGCACCGTAGAGCGCCTGGGGAAGGTGGCCGACGACGCTGGCCCTGTGGGTCACCGGATCGACCACCTGGATGTCGTCGGTGGCGGTGGTGGCGGACCCGGCCGACGCCGTCTGGCCCCCGAATGCGTAGATCAACCCGCCGGCGGCCACCACGGCGGGGTAGCGGACGGCAACGGGCAGGGTGGCCACCGTGGCGAAGTGGGTGCCGTCGGTCGTGGACAGGACACCCGGCAGATAGGTGGTGCCGTCGTAGCCACCGACGACGTAGGCGGTGGTCGCCGTGCGTCCCCCGGCCCGGGCCGGGATGGTGGCGATGGCAAGGTCCGAGCGGGGCTGGGGGAGCTGGCCCGCCACCGTCCCCGTGCCTGCCGTCGCGGGCGGGATGGCCGGCGTGGGCAGGGACTGCACGGTGGCCACGGTGTCTGGCGAACCGCCGCCGACCACGTAGGTGGTGCGCCCGAGGGCCACGGCGGCGGCATCGTGCACCGGCGTGGCCAGAGCCGTCGCCGTGGCGACGGCCCCGCCGGCGGGGCTGATCGTGGAGACGGTGGCTAGCGAGGTACCCGAGGGGGTGATGCCGCCGAGAACGGACAGCCCGGTCCCGTTGGCCACCACCGATTCGCGTGACAGGGGTGCGCCCAGCTGCCAGGGCTCGACACCGGCTTCGATCGAGGCCGGGCCGCCCGCGGTGGAGGCCTTGTGATCGGAGGTCGCCTGGGCCGGTGCCGGCGAGGTGGTGGTGGCCGACGAGGTGGACGGCCCACCCGAGCACGACGCGAATGCGATGCCGCCGACGAGGAGGACGGCCAGGGCGGCGATGGCGATCGCCCGTTGGCGCTGTCGGCGTATACGGCGTGCCCTCTGTGACTGGCGTTCCACGGTGTCCTCGTCTGTGCGCTTCGGTGTCGGTGCGGCGGGCCCTGGGGCATCTGCAGCCACGGGGGGTCAGGCGGGCGACGGTCTGGAAAAGCTCCCCGGTGCGCCGACCCAGGGCCTGGGTCAGCGGTCGACCGTGAAGAATAGTGCGGGCTCGCTCCCTTCACGACGGATGCGGTCGTGCAGCTCGAGGAGCGCGCAGTGGGCCAGGGTCTCGCCGTTGGCCTGGCGTTGCATGAACGGCTGGATCTCGTCCCAGGGACGCGACCAGTGCAGCCTGAGGGTGATGTCCCAGGCCGTCGAGCCTGGGTGCTCGGCCAGCACCTGCTCGATCTCCTCGAGCCGCTCTGCGTGGTGGGCGATGATCTCCTCGAGCCGACCCTGCAGATCGGCGAAGCGGTACTCGTGGCCCGGCAGGACCTCTTCGGCCCCGAGGTTCTGGACCTTCAGCAATGACTCGAGATAATCGCCCAACGGGTTGGGGAACTGCTGGGTGTGCACCGAGATGTTCGGGGTGATGCGCGGGAGGACGTGGTCACCCGAGAGGAGCAGCTTGCGGTCGTCGCTGTAGAAGCAGACATGCCCGGGGGAGTGGCCCGGCGTCCAGATCGTGCGCAACGACCAACCCGGGAGCTCGATCTCCTTCCCGTCCTCGAACAGGACGTCGGGAACAGCCATGGTCACCATCGACTTCAACACCATCGAGGCGAAGGCCAGGTCGGGCAGCCTGTCCGCCGGAACGCCGGAGTCAGCCAGAAAGTGCGACATGTCCGAGAGGAGCTCATCGGTGTCGCCGTAGCGGGCCTCGAGCATCACGGCGTCATCCGGGTGCAGCCCGATCCAGGCGCCGGACGCTTCGCGAACCCTGCCGGCCAGCCCGTAGTGGTCGGGGTGGATGTGGGTGACCAGCACGGCGCGGACGTCGGAGATGCTCCCGCCTGCCGCGGACAGACCGTCGCCCAGCGCGAGCCACGCCTCGTCGGTGTCCCATCCGGCGTCGACCAGGGCCATGCCGCCGCCATCGAGTTCGAGGCCGTAGACGAGCACGTAACGGAGCGGGTTGTCCGGAATCGGCACCGGTATCGACCACAGCCCCGGACGGACCTTCTCCACCGGTGGCAGCACCTTGTTGTCCCATGCCTCCTTTTGCAGTTTGCCGGTGACCACGACCACGACAGGCACGGTACACGGAAGGTCGAACGAGATGGCGCGGGCTGCTGCCCGTGGGGTGGTCCGCGGCGACACCGCGGTCGCCGCGGTGTGTCGACGACTTCCACCAGGCGGTGCCGCTGACCGCAAATCCTTGAAGTGGGGCCGGCAAGTGCCTACCATGACTCCCCAACGACACGGCCCTCCCTGCGGGGTCGTGTGCAGCGGAAACCGGGTGGGACGGTACATGATGATCGATCATCTCGGATGGTGGCGGTCCGCCGTGACCCAGCGCGGGCAAGAGTGAGCAAGCCGAAACGGGGGCCATCGCCCCGGTTGCCGGCCGGGCCCGATGGCTTTGCCCAGCTGGTCGCCTTCTGCCGCGACGCCTACCTCGAGGTGGACCGTGCCGGCGTGGTCACCCAGTGGAACCCGCGTGCCGAGCAGGTGCTCGGCTGGAGGCGCCACGAGGTGATCGGCAGGGAAATCACCGAGACCGCCCTCCCCGAGTGCATCGGACCGTCTCCGTTCGTCCGGGCGCGAAAAGGAGCGCTCGACACCGAGGTCGCCGAACTCGGGTGGCGGGGAGTGCGCTCGGGCGAAGGTGTCCGGCGGAAGGTCGAGCTGTTGCACAAGCAGGGGCACCGGATCGTCGCCGACGGGCTGCTGTTCACCGTCGGGAGTGGGGCGTCCGGCGGCATCGCCGGTTTCCTCTACGACGGCCGGGGGAGTGCATCGCCTGGTGGGCCGCTGTCCCACGCTGACCTGCACGACAGGCTGACCGGGCTGCCGAATCGAGTGCTCTTCGAGTCGCGGCTGGCCCGTGCGGTGGCCACGGCGGGCAGCATCCCCGGTGCGGTTGCGGTGGTGCTGCTCGATCTCGACCGCTTCCAGGCCATCAACAACTCCGTGGGCCACGAGACCGGTGACCGGGTGCTGGCTGCGGTCGCCGGGCGCCTGCGGCGGGCCGCCGGCGACGCCGAGCTCTTCGCCCGGTTCGGCGGAGATGAATTCCTCGCCCTCTTCCGGAGCGGAGACGGTCCGGTCGGGGACGTCGCGTCGGCCTTCATCGAGCGGGCGCGCCTGGCGCTGGCCGAGCCGTTCGAGGTCGCAGGGTCCGAGGTGTTCCTCGACGCGTCGGTCGGCGTCGCCCTCAACACGTTCGGAGTCGACGACCCGTCAACGCTGTTGTCCAATGCCGAGGCCGCCATGTACCGGGCCAAGCAGCGGGGAGGATCGAGGGTCGAGACCTTCGGCGAGTCCATGCGGATCGAGGTCGTCGATCGGATGACCACCGAGCACTCGCTGCACCGGGCCCTCGAGCGCAGCGAGCTGATGCTCCACTACCAGCCGGTGGTGGAGCTCGGGGAGCTCACCACGGTGGGAATGGAGGCGCTCGTCCGATGGCAACATCCTTCCCAGGGCCTGGTCCCCCCCTGTCGTTTCATCCCGGTGGCCGAGGAGAGCGGGCTGATCATCCCGATCGGGGCATGGGTGCTCGAGGAGGCCTGTCATCAGCTCCGCGACTGGCAGCGCGAGGGCCGCACCGGACCGCGAGGCATGGTGGAGGTGAACATCTCGGCCCGCCAGATCGACGACCCGCACATCGTGCGCACGGTCGAGGGGATCCTCAGCCGCACAGGTCTGCCCCCCCGGCACCTGACCCTGGAGATCACCGAGACCGCCCTGATGGCGGACGCGGCTTCGGCCCTGCTGGTCCTGCGCGCCCTGAAGGACATCGGGGTGCTGCTGGCCATCGACGATTTCGGTACCGGCTACTCGTCGCTCAGCTACCTGCAGCGCTTCCCCTTGGACATCCTGAAGGTGGACAGCAATTTCGTCGAGGACCTCGGTGCCGGTGCCGGCGGCGAGGGCGAGGAGATCGTGTCAGCAGTGATCAACCTCGCCCATGCGCTGGGTCTCAAGGTGGTGGCCGAGGGCGTGGAGACCGAGCAGCAGTTGGACGCGCTCCGGTCCCTCGGCTGCGACTTCGCCCAGGGGTTCCTCTTCTCGAGGCCGCTCCCGGCCGCGGACCTCATCGCCGCCTTCGGTCTGCAGGTCAGCGCCTGAGACCAGCGGCCGTTCGCCGCGAGCGCCACCCACTCTGTCGGGAAGACGGGATTTGAACCCGCGACCTCCTGCTCCCAAAGCAGGCGCGCTGCCAAGCTGCGCTACTTCCCGTTGCGACGCCATCCCGCGCCTCCGGGTCACAGCGTAGGCCACCGGACAGGCGGCGTTCCCCCGACCCCGCCGTACGGGATAGCGTCACGCCGATGCCCACCGTGCGAGTAGCCGTATTCGACCTGGGCAGCAATTCGTTCCACCTGATGGTGGTGGACGCCTCCCGCGACGGCCGGCTGGATCCGGTGCTGCGCAGGCGTTCGTTCCTCCACCTGGGCACCGAGGTGGCCCGGACGGGGGACGTCCCCGCCGACCGGGCGGCGGCAGCGGTACGGACGGTCCGCAGATTGCGGGTGGCGGCCGACGACGCCGGTGCCGACGTGGTGGTGGCGATGGCCACGGCCGCACTGAGGGACGCCGGCAACGGAGGGAGGCTGCTCGACCGGCTCGAGCGGGTCCTGGGTCACCGGGTCACGCTGCTGAGCGGCGAGGAGGAGGCGCGCCTGTGCTTCTTGGGGCAGCGCGCCGGGGTCTGGGTGGGCCACGACCCGGTGCTGGGGCTGGACCTCGGAGGCGGGAGCCTCGAGGCGGGCATCGGGACGGTCGACCAGGTGTGTGCGGTCGCCAGCGTCGCCCTCGGGACGGCCCGGATCCAAGGGGAGATGGAGACCGGCGAAGTGCTGACCCCCGATGACCGCGTGGCCATCAGGGAGGCGACGACGGCCCGGGCCGAGCCCATCCTCGAGATGCTCCGCCGTCATCCTTCGGCAACCGGGCGGGTGATCGCCAGCGGGGGGACCGTACGCGCCCTGGCCCGTTTGGCCATGGGCCTGCACCGACCACCGCCCGCTTCCACGTCATCGCTCCAGGTCAACCAGGTCGAGCTGCCTGCGGGGCAGCTCGACGAACTGGCCGAGCGGCTGGCCGCTCTCGATCTCGGAGGCCGCCTGGCCCTGCCCGGGATCCAGGCCCGCCGGGCACCGCTGCTTCCCATCGGCGCAGTGGTGCTCTCCACACTGGTGGAGCACCTGGGCCTGCAGGGCCTGGTGGTCAGCGAATGGGGGCTCCGGGAGGGCGCCGTGATCGACGGTCTGTCCCTGCCGGCGGATCACCGCCACGGAGCCCGGGGCGGGACGGGGTCCTAACCCGTCCCGGGGTGTTCAGGCCTTTTTGCCGAGGATCCTGTTCATCCCGGTGCCGCACGTCGGGCACTTGCCCTTGGCGGACCGCCGGCCGTTGGCCATCTCGACCTCTTCGCCTTCGAACTGCCGTTTCTCACGACACTTCACGCAGTATCCCTCGTACGACGCCATGGTTCCTCCTCGTGCTTCGAACGGTGCCATCCGTTGATCGGATGGTTCGAAGGTACCGGCCTGCGCTGACGAACGGGGGGATGGGACGCTCCACTGCCAGCTGCAGTTGGCAGTGGAGCGCTTCCCCGGAGACGCCCGCCGGCGTCAGGCCGGTCGGAGGTCGTCGGTCGTCGGGCGTCGGTCCGCTGGTCCATCGGTCGAGGCGATCGTGGCCATCACCTGTTCGATGTCCTCGGGCGGGAGCGGTGGGCTGAAGAAGTACCCCTGGGCGGTGGTGCAGCCGCGCTGGAGGAGAACCTGGTTCTGGAGCGAGGTTTCGACGCCCACGGCTACACAGGCCAGTCCCAGCCGGTCGGCCATCGAGATGATCGCGGCCACCAACGCGTTGTTCTCGCCGTCGGGGCCGAGCACCTGCACGAAGGTCCGGTCGATCTTGAGTGTGCTGACCGGAAAGGTGCCGATGCGGCTCAACGAGGAGTTCCCGCTTCCGAAATCGTCGATGGTGAACTTCACCCCGAGCTGCCGCAGTCGCTCGATGTTCTCCCGGGCCGGTCCCGACTTGTCGAGGACCACCCGCTCGGTGATCTCGAGCTCGAGTGACGCGGGATCGATGTGTGTCATCTCGAGGGTGCGCTCGACGCTGTCGAAGAAGTCCGGATGCGAGAGGTCGCGGGAGGCGAGGTTCACCGAGAGCCGCAGCGGATCCAGCCCGCGGTCGAGCCAGGCCCGGGCCTGCCGGCAGGTCTGGTCGAGCACCCATCTGTCCAGGGCGACGATGATGTCGCTCTTTTCGGCCAGGGCGATGAACGAGGACGGCTCCAGCACCCCGATGGTCGGGTGGTTCCATCGGACGAGGGCCTCGACGCCGACCACCTGGGCGGAGTGGAGGTCGATGTAGGGCTGGTAGAGGATGAAGAACTCGCCGCGCTCGAGCGCACGGGACAGCTCGGCAAGCAGTGTGCGGTCGTCGAACGCCGTTCGGCCGGACGCGGCCGGCCAGGGTTCGGCCATGTACATCTGGAAGGCGTTCCGACCGAGGGACTTGGCGCGGTACATGGCCGCGTCGGCCCGATTGAGGAGGTCGTCGTAACAGTCGCCGTGCTCGGGGGCGATGGCGATGCCGATGGACGCAGTGTTCTCGACCTGTTCGCCGAACACGATGAGCGGGGCGCCGATCGCATCGAGGGTGCGCTGGGCGAGCTGGTCGATGGCCGACTGGTCTGCCAGTCCGGGCAGGAGGATGGCGAACTCGTCACCACCCACCCGGGCCACCGTGTCTTGGCTGCGTACGGTCTCCACCAGGCGCTCGCCCACCTGTCGGATCAGGTCGTCCCCGGCCCCGTGGCCCAGCGTGTCGTTCACCTCCTTGAAGTGGTCGAGGTCGACGAAGAACATGCAGACCGGCTCGCCGACCCGTCGGGACCGGACCAGTTCCTGCTCGACCCGATCCTCGAATAGGCGGCGATTGGGCAGCCCGGTCAGGGCATCGTGCCACGCCATGTGGGAGACCCGTTCGAGCAGCTCGAGGTTCTGGAGGGCCGTGGCGGCCAGGTCGGCCAGGCCGGCCAGCCGCTCGTGGAGGTCAGGGGCGTGGGCGGACCTAGTCGAGCCGACCGAACCAAAGTTGGCGGCGATCACTCCGAGGAATTCGCCGGCGGCGAAGAGCGGGGCCACCACCGATGCGGTGGTGCGGGAGCGATGCAGCAGCTCCCGCAGGGAGGGATCCTCGGTCGACGCGTCGAGGACGATGACCTCGTGGTGAACGAACAACCGCTCGATCTCGGGGGTGTCGATGCGGATGGTGACGACCCCGGACTCTGGCGGCTCGTGTACTGCGCCGACAGGGCGTTCGTCATTCCCTCCCGGCGTGGTCGTCCGCCTGATGGCGGGTCGCCCGGATCCGGTAAGGGGCACGACGGGGCCCAGGTAGGCATGGGGATCCTCCAGGCCTGCGGTACGGGCCCGCGGGACCATCTGCCCGTGCTCGCTGTCCCACAGGTAGACGGTGCACTGGTCGCAGCCCGTCACCGACGGCACGGTGTCCGCCAACAGCTGCACCGACTCGGCCAGGTGAGTGACCTGGGAGAGGGCCTCGGAGAACGAAAGCAGTGTCCGTGCCGTGGCATCGCTGCGCCTGGCGTTGGTGACCTCGCCGAAGACGTCCAGTGCGTTGGCGGCGTACTTGGCATAGAGGTGCAGCACCCGCTCCTCTGACGGGGAGCGGGTGGCGCCTGGCGGGAGGAACTCGGCCAGTCGGCCGTACCGGCGCCCTGGTGAGGCGATGTCGACGATGAGACGCCTGCCGCCGGCATCGTCGGGGTGCTCCCGCCACAGCTCTGTCGCGAGCAACTGGGCCTCGTCGGGTTCGAGCCCTCGGTGGTGGAGTTGGATGGGTGCGCCGGGACCGACCCTGATCATCAGCAGGTAGTTGGGGGCGGCGATCACCGCGTCGGCCCGGGCGGCGATCTGGGAGAGCAGTGAGTCGGCGTCGTCGTCGAGCAGTTCGAGGATCGTGGAGAACGCCCCTTCCAACAGGGTGCCCATCTGGTCGACCTCGGAGTTCAGCCGGGCGACGGTGTGCTCGGCCGCCGTCCGCTCGGCGACGGCTTCCGCCTCGAGCTGCTCGACGACCTCCACGGGTGCCCACGTCGGGCGGTCCCCCGGGCCCCGGCCGACAGCGTCGTCCTCGTGGGCCTCGTCCCGGCCATCAGTCGGAGAGTCCGCCCCGGCATCCGGGCCGGGTCCGGTCCCTCCGTCGTCCCAACTCAGGGCGTACAGGCAGTACCGGCCGCCCCTGGCACTGCATTCGTGCTCGGTGATCAGCGCCGGTTCCAACCCGTAGAGCCCGGGGATCTCGGAGAGCAGTCCCCTGGTCAACTCGCACAGGTGGGCGTGCCGGCTGTCCGAGTGCAGGGGAGACACCTGGATCAGCGCGTGATCGGCAGCAACCTCCAGTGCCACCGCCTCCGAGGTCGTCTCGAAGTGGTCGAGCAATGGCGTCACCTGTTTGAGGGCGGCCTCCGGTGAGCCCAGGGCCCGGAGGCGATCGACGAAATCGGTCCCGTCGGGGGCGGACAGGAGCTCCTGGCCCACGTGGAAACCGATGGCATCGTCACCGGTCACCAGCGCCACCGCGTTGAAGAGCGCCACGGTCTCGGCGAGCGAGCTCCAGCAGGCGACGTCCCCGAGGGCGGAGAAGGGGCGCTGCTCCCCGGCGAGAGCGAGTGCCTGGGCCACCCCGGCGTCGCCGGCCCCCGTGCGGACCAGGTTGATCAGGACGTGGACGACCCCTCCGGAGACGTCGCGAGGCCTTCCGGCCTCCTCGGTCTGTTTCGGCTGTTCAACCTCGACGTGGCTAGTCATCCAACCCTTCGGCACCCGGGCCGACCCGCAATCGACAGTATGGTCACTTCTCTCTTCGACCGGCGGACACCGATTCTTTACCGCCCGGGGCGATCGGGCCCCCCGGTCGGCAGGGTCGGCGTGGCCCCCGGGGTCCGGTCGACCTGGCGGGCTCCGGCCGAACCCGACGTACCGTCCCCTGGTCAGGTGGGCCTCCGTCCGGGCCACCTACACTGCACCCCATGAGTATCTTCGACCCCACCCTGCACTCCCTCGACGGCACCCCCGCCTCGGTCGGCGACTATCGCGGCCGGGCGCTGCTGTTGGTCAACGTGGCCTCCAAATGCGGCCTCACCCCTCAGTATGAAGGACTGGAGCGCCTGCAGGAGACGTACGGCGACAAGGGGTTCACCGTGCTGGGGTTCCCTTGTGACCAGTTCGGGGGCCAGGAGCCCGGGACCTCCGAGGAGATCGCCTCGTTCTGTTCCACCACCTATGGCGTCACCTTCCCTCTGTTCGAGAAGATCGAGGTCAATGGCGAGGGCCGCCACCCGGTCTACGACGAGCTGGTGTCGTTCCCCGACGCAGGCGGCGAGGCCGGCGACATCCAGTGGAACTTCGAGAAGTTCCTCGTGTCCCCGACCGGTGAGATCGTGCAACGGTTCAGGCCGCTGGTGGACCCCGAAGCACCCGAGGTGATCGACGCCATCGAGGCGAACCTGCCGGCCTGAGCCCGGTCGGCTCGGTGGGCGGAAGGGGACGAATGAGCGGTCCGGCAAATCGCGAACCTGTGGTCGGCCACCTGGCCCAGGTGTGGACGTCCATGGCCGACGTGGGGCGGGCAATCGGCACCAGACAGTGGGTGCTCTCCACCGACTGCCCCGGGTGGACGGTCAAGGATCAGTTCTCGCATCTCGTCGGCATCGAGCGCCTGCTGCTCGGGGACACGCCGCCCCCTCCGCTGACCGACGTTCCGGCCCATGTCGCCAACCCGTTCGGCGAGATGAACGAGGCCTGGGTGGAGGCCAGGCGGCTGGTGCCCGGGACCGAGGTGCTGGCCGAGTTCGTCGACGTCACCCAACGGCGACTTGCCGCACTGCGGGCCAAGCCGGCAGACGAATTCGACGTGGTCGGCTGGAGCCCGATCGGCGAGGTTCCGTACCGCGAGTTCATGCAGATCCGCATCCTCGACAGCTGGGCCCACGAACAGGACGTCAGGCGTTCGGTCGGCCGGCCCGGCGGGCGCAACGGCGTCGGCGAGGCAGCCGTCCTCGATCGGTGCGAGAAGGCCATGGTCTATGTGGTGGGCAAGCGCGTGGCCCCGCAGGACGGCAGCTCGGTGCTGTTCAGCGTCACCGGGGTCATGGGACGCCAGATCCTGATTGCGATGGACGCCGGTCGCGCCTCGCCACGGGGGACGCCCTCCACTCTCGCTCCTTCGGTGGTGCTGACCATGGACCAGGAGACGTTCTGGCGGCTCGGATTGGGCCGGGTGGAGCCGGCCCGGGTACTGGCGTCCGGTCAGGTCCGGGTCGACGGGGACGCGGCCATCGGTCACAAGGTGCTGGCGTCCATGGCCTTCATGATCTGAGGTGGGGACCGGTCCCTCCTGATACCCCCGGGGACCCAGCCCGGAGCCGCCGGCCTGCAGGCACCCGACGGGGCGGAAAGAGGTGAGCCCGGGTGCCAGTACACTCACCTATTCGTATGCGTGCCACAGCAGCGCCCGAGGAGGGCAACAAGGTCCGTCTGTCCGTCGAGATCGACGAAACGGAGATGGACGAGGCCCTCGACGGGGTCATGAGGCGGCTGTCCCGTGAGGTGCGGGTGCCCGGATTCCGCCCCGGGAAGGTGCCCCGCCGGGTCCTCGAGGCCCGGATGGGAGGGCCGGCGGCCCTGCGGGTCGAGGCGATCCGCGAGGCGCTCCCCGACTTCTACGCCCGCGCGGTGACCGACGCCGAGCTCGACCCGATCGACCAGCCGGAGATCGACATCACCTCCGGCGACGAATCGGGGGCCGTGTCGTTCGACGCCGTCGTGATGGTGCGGCCGACAGTGGCCATCCCCGGATACGGGGGGCTGGTGGTGACCCTCCCGGGCCTGGACGTCCCCGACGACGAGATCACCGCCCAGATCGATCGCCTACGGGCCACCTCGGGCGAGTTGGCGGAAGTGACGCGTCCGGCCCGCGACGGCGACCAGGTCACCATCGACATCCACGGCACCCGCGAGGGAGCGGAGGGGGCCGCTGACGACGGTGACCTCGATGCCGAGGACCTCCTCTACGAGGTGGGGAGCGGCGGTGTGGTCCCCGAGCTCGACGACCAGCTGCGAGGGGCGAAGGTCGGCGACATCTTCGAGTTCGACTCGACCATCGAGGCGCTCGGCCACACGGTCTCGTTCCGTGTACTGGTCAAGGACGTGAAGGAGCTGGTCCTTCCCGGACTCGACGACGAGTGGGCCGCCGAGGCCTCCGAGTTCGACACGGTCGAGGAGCTGACCGCCGACATCACGGAGCGCCTCCGGCAGCGCCGCATCGTCCAGGCGCAGCTGGCCCTCCAGCAGAAGACCGTCGAGGCCCTGGTCGAACTGGTGACCGAGGAGATCCCCGAGCAGCTCGTCGTCGAGGAGCTGCGCGAGAGGGTCCACGACCTGAACCACCGCCTCGAGGGCCAGGGGATGAACCTGGGCCAATTCCTCGGCGCCACCGGTCGCAGCGAGGAGGAGTTCCTCGAGGAGCTGCGGACGGGCGCCCTCCAGAGCGTCAAGGCCGACCTGGCGCTCCGTGCTCTCGCGGAGGTGGAGTCCATCGAGCTGACCGACGGGGAGCTCGACGAGGAGCTGGCCGCCATGGGCGAGCGCCTGGAGATGGACGTCGACCAGGTTCGGGAGCAACTGGACCGGGCCGGCCGGCTTGCGGCGGTACGCTCGGACCGGCGCAAGGCCAAGGCCATGCGCTGGCTGATCGACAATGTCGATCTGGTCGATGAGGAGGGGAGGCCCGTGTCGCGGGACGACCTGAAGGTGAACCAGGGCGAGGAGGACTCGGAATGAGCTTCACGGAGGCAACCAGGACGATGGATGCACAGGCGTACAGCGTGCCGTGGGTGGTCGAGTCCACCAGCAGGGGAGAGCGCAACTACGACCTGTACTCGCGCCTCCTGCGGGAGCGGATCATCTTCCTCGGCACACCGATCAACGACACGGTGGCCAACCTGGTCTGCGCCCAGCTCCTCTTCCTGGAGTCGGAAGAGGCGGACAAGGACATCCACCTCTACATCAATTCGCCCGGCGGCGACATCACGGCGCTGTTCGCCATCTACGACACGATGAAGTACATCAAGCCGGACATGTCCACCTTCTGCTTCGGACAGGCGGCCTCGGCTGCTGCGGTCCTCCTCGGAGCGGGCACCAGGGGAAAGCGCTTCGCCTTGCCCCATGCCCGCATCCTGTTGCACCAGCCGTTCGGTGGCGTGGAGGGCCAGGCCAGCGACATCGAGCTCCAAGCCAAGGAGATCCTGCGGATGCGCGACCTCCTCAACGGGATGCTGGCCGGCGACACCGGCCAGACTGTCGAACGCGTGTCCAAGGACACAGACCGTGACTTCATCATGACGGCGGAGGAAGCAGTGGCCTACGGATTGATCGACGAAGTGATCTCGGCCAGGGACGCAGTCGGCATCGAGGCGGTCGGGGCGGCCTAGTCCGATGCACGGAGGCCCGTCGGAGCCGGCCCAGCCGCTAGGGTTGGGGAGTCGGGGGACGTGCCGCGGGCACGGGTTGCCCCGGACGGAGGTGCAGGACAGCGAGCGATGCGGCGGATGACGCCGCATCGGGCAGCAGGGCCGTAGCGAGCAGCACGCACGGATGAGCAACAGGGACCACTGACAGAAGGACAAGAGGAACCGACGTGGCGAAGTTCGGAGACGGGGGCGATCTTGTGAAGTGCAGCTTCTGCGGCAAGTCGCAGAAGCAGGTGAAGAAGCTGATCGCCGGGCCCGGCGTGTACATCTGCGATGAGTGCATCGAGCTGTGCAACGACATCATCGCCGAGGAGTTGGCCGACACCACGGAGCTCACCTTCGAAGAGCTGCCGAAGCCGAAGGAGATCTACGAGTTCCTCAACGACTACGTGATCGGGCAGGAGTACGCAAAGAAGATCCTCTCGGTCGCCGTCTACAACCACTACAAGCGGGTCCAGGCGGGCAGCAACGGCACCAACGACAACGAGGTGGAGCTGGCCAAGTCGAACATCCTCCTCCTCGGCCCCACGGGCTGCGGCAAGACCCTCCTGGCCCAGACGCTGGCCCGGATGCTCAACGTGCCCTTCGCCATCGCCGATGCCACAGCGCTCACCGAGGCCGGCTATGTGGGCGAGGACGTCGAGAACATCCTGTTGAAGTTGATCCAGGCCGCGGACTACGACGTCAAGCGGGCCGAGACCGGCATCATCTACATCGACGAGATCGACAAGATCGCCCGAAAGTCGGAGAACCCCTCTATCACCCGTGACGTCTCCGGCGAAGGGGTGCAACAGGCGCTGTTGAAGATCCTCGAAGGCACGACCGCGTCGGTCCCCCCGCAGGGCGGGCGCAAGCACCCCCACCAGGAGTTCATCCAGATCGACACCACCAACATCCTGTTCATCTGCGGCGGGGCCTTCGCCGGGGTCGACACGATCATCGAGAGCCGTATCGGCCGCAAGGGGATGGGCTTCCGCGCCGAGGTGCGCAAGGCGTCCGAGCGGGACGACTCCGAGCTGCTCCGCCACGTGCTCCCCGAAGACCTGATGAAGTTCGGGCTGATCCCCGAGTTCATCGGCCGACTGCCGGTGGTGGGGGCGGTCTCCCACCTCTACAAGGAGGCGCTCATCCGCATCCTGGTCGAGCCGAAGAACGCACTGACCCGCCAGTACAAGAGGGTCTTCGAACTCGACCAGGTCGAACTCGAGCTGACCGACGACGCCCTCGAGGCGGTGGCCGAACAGGCGCTGCTGCGGGGGACCGGGGCCAGGGGGTTGCGCGCCATCCTCGAGGAGGTCCTCCTCGAGGTCATGTACGACCTGCCGAGCCGGACCGACATCTCCAAGTGCGTCGTGGACCGTGCCGTGGTGCTCGACAAGGTGCATCCGACCCTGGTGCCGCTGAACAGTCCTCCGGCCAAGTCCACCCGAAGCCGCAGGGCCGCCTCCTAGGGACCCTCGCCCGGAACGAGCCCGCGGGCCGACGGCTGGCCCGGCCTGCTGGATCCTGCAGATGCAATCGTGAACTTCGACGATCTTCCCGTCGCCCTCGACTGGCTCGACTCGCACATCAACTTCGAGTCGGCCATGCCGTCACGCAGGTCGCTCCCCACCCTCGACCGGATGCGCGAGCTGATGGGCCTGCTGGGAGATCCCCAGACCGCCTACCGGTCCGTGCACATCACCGGAACCAATGGCAAGGGCTCCACCGCGGCAATGGTCACGGCGCTGCTCGGCGGCCAGGGGTTGTCGGTCGGCACCTATACCAGCCCCAACCTGGCCCGGGTGAACGAGCGGATCTCGCGGAACGGGGTGCCCATTGACGACGGCGCCTTTGTCGAGGTGCTCGAGTCGCTGGCCCGGCTGGAGGAGCTGATGGGGGACCGGCCAACCCGGTTCGAGCTGCTGACGGCGGCAGCCCTCGCCTGGTTCGCCGACGAAGCCGTCGACGTGGCCGTCGTGGAGGTCGGCCTCGGCGGCCGGTGGGACTGCACCAACGTGGTCGACGGGGACGTGGCCGTCGTGACCAACATCAGCTTCGACCACACCGAGGTACTCGGCCCGACGCTCGAGGACATCGCCCGCGACAAGTCGGGGATCTTCAAGCCGGGGAGCAGGGTGGTCATCGGCGAGTCCGACCCCACCCTGGTAGCGCTGCTCCGGGAGGCAGCGCTCCGGGCCGGGGCGTCCGAGGTCTGGGTCCGGGGGCAGGAGTTCGGCTGCACCGCCAACCGACTGGCGGTAGGTGGGCGCCTGATCGACCTCCGCACCCCGCGTGCCGCCTACGGCGAGCTGCTGCTCCCGCTCCATGGCGCCCATCAAGGGGACAATGCGTCCTGCGCCCTGGCTGCCGTCGAGGCGTTCTTCGGTGCCCCGGTGCACGAGGACGTGGTCGCCGAGGCCCTGGCAGGGGTGCGGGTGCCCGGTCGCCTCGAGGTGATCGGCCGCCATCCGCTGGTGGTGGTGGACGGCGCCCACAATGCCGCCGGCATGGTGGTCCTGGCCCGCTCGCTGGTCGAGGAGTTCAACGTCGACGGCGACGCAGTGGCCGTCGTCGGCATGCTGTCAGGCCGCGATCCGGCGGCGATGCTCGAGGCCCTGCTGACCGCCGGGATCCGGTCGATCGTGGCCTGCGCCCCGGCCTCCCCGCGTGCCCTGCCGGCCGAGGTGGTGGCCGAGGCCGCTGCCGGTCTGGGGATGGGGGTCACCTTGTCCGAATCCCCCGCCGAGGCGGTGCGCCTGGCGGTCGACCGGGCCGGGCCGGACGACCGCATCGTCGTGTGCGGTTCCCTCTACGTGGTGGCGGATGCGCGGCGCCTGTTGGTCCACGACACGGTGTGAGTCGGCCCCACGTGGCTGTCGGGGCCATCGCGTCGACCTCCGCCCGGGTCACGGGGTCTGACAGGGTGCGAGCGGTCGGCTAGCCTGCCTCGCTCGTGGGACGAACACTTGTCATCGCCAAGCCCGACGCGGTCGAACGCGGCCTTGCCGGGGAGATCATCGGCCGGATCGAGCGCAAGGGCCTGCGCCTGGTCGCAGCCGAGCTGCGGACCATCACCGAGGAGGTGGCGGGCCGGCACTACGAAGAGCACCAGGGCAAGCCCTTCTTCGGCGAGCTGGTGCTGTTCATCACCCGGTCGCCGGCGCTGGTGATGGTGGTGGAAGGCCCTGACGACACCTACAAGATGGTGCGCAACCTGATGGGCGCCACCAACCCGGTGGATGCCGCGCCCGGCACGATCCGGGGCGACCTCGCCCTCGAGATGGGTGAGAACCTGGTGCACGGATCGGACTCCACGGAGTCGGCGGCACGGGAGATCGAGATCTTCTTCCCGGGCCTGGACTGATCGAGTCTGGCCCGAACGGGCCCATGCCCTCGGCAGCCGGCCGGGCCGGCTGCCGGCGGGACGGACCATTCTCGGGGTCTGCACCATCCCTGAGCTGCACTCGGACCCCCTCCGCGCCGAGCGGACGGAGGGGCGACCTTGTGCGCACCCGCCGATTCCCGTAGCCTGAGGGGCCATATGCCGCTTGCAACGAAGCACGAGTGCAGCGGAGCCCAGGTGTGGTGACACGCACCCGCGACGTCCCTACCCACTACTGACGGAGGAGTGCATCTCTGATGCGCGACAATGGATTTTCTCTTCTCGGCCGCGACATGGCGGTCGACCTTGGCACCGCCAACACCCTGGTGTACGTCCGCGGCCGGGGTATCGTCCTGAACGAGCCCTCGGTGGTCGCCGTCAACGTCAAAGACGGCCGGCCGCTCGCCGTGGGGGCCGAGGCCAAGCGGATGATCGGTCGCACGCCGAGCCACATCCAGGCGATCCGGCCCCTGAAGGATGGCGTCATCGCCGACTTCGAGATCTGCGAGAAGATGCTGCGCTACTTCATCCACCGGGTGCACCAGCGCCGCTTCGCCAAGCCCCGCATGGTCATCTGCGTCCCCTCGGGGATCACCGGGGTCGAGCAGCGTGCGGTGATGGAGGCAGCCGAGTACGCCGGTGCCCGCAAGGCCTACATCATCGAGGAGCCCATGGCCGCGGCCATCGGCGCCGGGCTGCCCGTGCACGAGCCGACCGGCAATATGGTGGTGGACATCGGCGGTGGCACCACCGAGGTGGCTGTCATTTCGCTGGGCGGCATCGTCACCAGCCAGTCGATCCGTATCGGCGGCGACGAGCTCGATGAGGCGATCGTCTCCTTCGTCAAGAAGGAGTACAGCCTGGCCCTCGGGGAGAGGACCGCAGAGGAGATCAAGATCGCCCTTGGCTCCGCCTACGAGCTCGAAGAGGAGCTCCACGCGGAGATCCGCGGACGCGACCTGGTCACCGGGCTGCCCAAGACGGTGGTCATCTCAACCCAGGAGATCCGCAAGGCCATCGACGAGCCGGTCTCCGCCATCGTGGACGCCGTCAAGGTGACCCTCGACCGGACCCCGCCGGAGCTGGCGGCCGACATCATGGAGCAGGGCATCGTCCTGACCGGTGGCGGCGCACTGCTGCACGGTCTCGACAGCCGCCTGATGCAGGAGACCGGGATGCCGATCGTGGTGGCCCGTGATCCCCTGAACTGCGTCGCCATCGGCAGCGGGCAGTGCCTCGAGGAGTTCGACGCCCTCAAGCAGGTCCTCATCACCTCGTCGGCCCGCTGACCGATCGGCAGGCAGCTCTCCTGTGGCGATGCCGCGGCGGTCCCGCCGCCCTCGCACCACCCTGCTGCTACTGGTCCTTGTCGCGGTCACCATCATCACCCTCGACGCCCGGGGGAGCTTCCACGTCATCACCTCGGGGCTGAAGTCGGTGGCCGCCGACGCCTTCGCCCCGGTGCGGTCCGGTGTCGACGACATCGTCGAGCCGATCGGGAGCTTCCTGGCCGGTTCGGTCCACTACGGAGCGGTCCGCCAGCAGAACCAGAAGCTCCAGGCCGAGATCGGCCAGCTCAAACAGCAGATCGCCTCGCAGGCCGACGCCGACCAGGCCATGCAGCAGCTCACCGCGCTGCTCAACCTGCCGTTCCTGGCCAACCTGCAGACGGTGCCGGCCGAGGTGACCGACTACGACATCAGTGACTTTGCCGCCACCGTCGACATCAGTGTGGGCCGGGCCGACGGGGTGCAGTTGAACATGCCGGTGGTCGGGGCCGGCGGACTGGTGGGCCTGGTGGTCCAGGCCAACCACGACACGGCGACGGTACGGCTGATCACCGACGGCCAGTCCTCGGTCGGGGTGCGCTACGGCCCCGCCCCGGGCTCGCTGGCGGTGCTCACCGGCGAGGGCTCGGGCAAGCCGCTCAGCGCCGACCTGGTACCGAACAACACCCCGCTCACCAAGGGCGAGCAGTTCGCGACCAGTGGGCTTCAGGGGGCCCTCTTCCCGCCGGGCATCCCCGTGGCCTCGGTGGTCACCGCCAGGACCGGAGCTACGGCGACACAGGAGTCCGTCGTCCTGCAACCTCTGGCCGACCTGGCCCACCTCCGGTACGTGTCGGTGGTGCTGTGGGGCCCGGCAGCATGACCCGCGGTGGCGTCGACCGCCGACGCCCCGCAGTGGAGCGGGCGGTCCGATGACCCCACGCGACCTTGCCCGCGTCGCTCTGGTGGTGTTCGCCTTCGTCGTCGTCCAGCAGACCCTCGTGCTCGACCTCCGGGTCGGAGGCGTCCATCCGGACATCATGATCCTGCTGCCGATCGTGGCCGGCGTGGTCGGCGGTCCCAGTCGGGGCGCCACCATGGGTTTCGGGGCCGGCCTCGTGGCAGACCTCTTCCTTCCCACGCCCTTCGGCCTCTCCGCCCTGGTGGGGAGCTTGATCGGCTTCGCGGTGGGAGGGGCCGCGCTGGCCCTCGACCGTTCGGCATGGTGGCTCCCACCGGTGGCCGCGCTGGGTGGGAGCGCCCTCTACGAGATGGCTTACGCCATGCTCGGATCCGTGCTGGGCCAACCGCAGATGCTCCACGTGGACCTGCTGCGCATCGTGGTGCTGGTGTCGGTGGTGAATGCCGTCCTCGCCCTACCCGCTCTGCGGTTGGTGTCCTGGGCGCTGCCCGAGGCCTCGACCGAGGGCATGCCGACGTCGGCCGTCGCCTCGGGCGTACTGCGATGAGGCAGTTCCAGGGGCGCGTCCGCTCCGGGCCAGATGCTTGGGATACTGGTCTCCCGTGAGCCGATCACTTCGCCATCCGTTCCGCGGCTCGCGGCGGTTCCTCCGCACGGAGTCCGACCGCCGTCCCAACCGCAAGAAGGTCAAGCAGCCGAAGATGCGCCAGAGCCGCTTCTCGGTGGAGGCGATGCTCGACGCGCCGGACACCACCGATTCCCGGCCCGGCCTGCGACTGCGCATCACCGGCCTGGTGGTGGTCGGCCTGTTCGCCCTGCTCGGGCTGCGATTGTGGACGCTGACGGTACTGCAGGCGCCGGCGGCCGCCCAGGCCGTCACGGCCAACCAGATCCGTGTGGTCTCGGTCGCCCCCACCCGGGGGCTCGTCCTCGACCGGTACGGGAACCCGCTGGTGAACAACGTGGTCACCCAGCAGATCACCCTGTCCCGGGTGACCGCCCAACAGGATCCGGCGGTGGTCGGCCGGCTGGCGGCACTGATCGGCCAGACCACGACGCAGCTCGACGCCACCGTCGCCGACACCCGGTACAGCCTCTACAAGCCGGTGCCGGTCCTGTCCGACGCCCCGCTGTCCGACATCCTCTACATCAGGGAGCACCAGTCCGAGTTCCCCGGGGTGTCGTCGGTGCAGACCACCCAGCGCAACTATCCCCAGCTGGAGCTGCCCGGCCCAGCGCAGACCGGCTATCCGGCAGCCCAGACCCTGGGGTACGTGGGGACCATCAACGCCGCCGAGCTCAAGTCACGGGCGGCACAGGGGTACCAGGCCGGGGACGCCTTCGGCCAGTCGGGCCTCGAGTACCAGTACGAGTCGGAGCTGCGTGGCGTGCCGGGCCAGCAGCAGCTCGAGGTGAATCCGGTGGGTCAGGTGGTGGGCGCGCTGAAGACGACGCCGGCCGCGCCGGGCGACAACATCGTCACCAACATCGACACCAACCTCCAGCAGGTGGCCGACAACGCCCTGGCCACCCAGATCCTCACTCTCCGCAAGGGGCTCGATCCGCAGTGCAACAACAACACCGGGTGCTACCCGGCGGCCACCGGCGGCGCGGTGATCGTGATGAGCCCCCAGACCGGCGCCGTGTACGCCATGTCGTCCTACCCCACCTACAACCCGTCGATCTGGGTGGGGGGCATCACCACCGCCCAGTACGCGGCCCTGTCCGACCCGGCCAACAACGAGCCCCTGATCAACCGGGCCATCGGCGGCGTCTACACACCCGGGTCCACCTTCAAGCTCAACACCGCCACCGCCGCCCTCGGCTCGGGGCTGTGGACCCCGAACGAGTTCTATGACGACTCGGGGACCTTCAAGATCCCCGGCTGCCAGTACAACAGCACGTCGTGCAACCTCCACAACAGCGAGGGCGACGGCGCGCTCGGCTCCCTCGACATCTCCACCGCGCTGACCGTGTCCAGCGACGACTTCTTCTACAACCTGGGCGCCCTCTTCTACGACCAGCGGGCCACGTACGGGCAGACCCCCATCCAGGACCAGGCGGCCCAGTACAGCCTGGGTGAGCTGACCGGGATCGACCTTCCCGGCGAGGTCCAGGGCCGGGTGGACAGCCAGGCCGAGCGGCTCAAGCTGCACGCGCTCAGCCCCACCGGGTTCCCCAACACCACCTGGTACACCGGTGACAACGTGCAGATGGCCTTCGGCCAGGGGGCCACGGCCATCACCCCGATCGAGCAGGCCGTGGCCTACTCCACCTTCGCCAACGGCGGCACCCGCTACGCCCCCCAGGTGGCAGCGGCCATCGTCTCACCCTCGGGGCAGGTGGTGAAGCGCTTCACCCCACAGGTCACCGGGCACGTGAACCTCCCTCCGGCGACGTACCAGGCCCTGCTGGCCGGGTTCACCGGCGTGGTCCAGAACCCGAGGGGGACGGCTTACGGGACCTTCCAGGGCCTCAACTTCCCCGGCGGCCTGGCCGGCAAGACCGGCACCGCCGACACCGTCCCCGGCAAGGAGCCCACCGCCTGGTTCATCGGGTTCGGCCCCACGGCAAATCCTCAGTACGTGGTGGTCTGCGTCATCGACCAGGCCGGTTACGGCGCCACCGCGGCAGCACCGGTGGTGCGGGACATCTACAGCTACCTGGCCACCCATCCGGTCACCGCCCCGGGCATCCCCCCCGGGCAGCAGATCGTCCAGTCCACGGGCCCGATCCCGCTGCCGACCACGGCTCCCGCGGCGCCCACGGCCCCCGCTGCGACGAAGACCACAACGACCACGGCGGCGGCCACCGCCTCCCCGGCGGGATCCGCCGGCTGAGCCCGGGAGCGGGCCGGTCCCGATCCCCCCGACGGCCCGCCTAGGATGAAGGGGAGATGGAGTCTCTCTGGCCACAGGTCGAGCCGCTGTTGGCCCAGGTCACGAAGCCGGCACGGTATATCGGCGGGGAGCTGGGCGCCCAGGCGGCCGAGCATGGGCGCTGGGCGGTGTCGTGGCTGCTCGTCTACCCCGACACCTACGAGATCGGGCTGCCCAATCAGGGCCTGCAGATCCTCTACGAGATCCTCAACGAGCGTGACGACGCGGTCGCCGAGCGGTCGTACGCCCCGTGGGTGGACATGGAGGCGGCCATGCGTGCCGCCGAGGTGCCGCTCTTCTCGCTCGAGAACCACCTTCCGGCTCGCGCCTTCGACATCCTGGCCTTCAACCTGTCGGCCGAGCTGGTGTACACCAACGTCCTCAACCTGATCGACCTGGCCGCGGTGCCCCTCCACGGTTCGGACCGATCGGCGGACGACCCCATCGTGCTGGCCGGCGGTCACTGCGCGTTCAACCCCGAGCCCCTGTCCGACTTCGTGGACTGCTTCGTGCTGGGCGACGGGGAGGAAGTGGTCAGCGAGATCAACGAGGTCGTGGCCGAGCACCGTTCGAAGGGGCGGCACTCCACCGACCACCCGGCCGGGCTCCGGTCGAGGGATGCGCTGCTGCGCGCCCTTTCACGGGTCCCCGGCGTCTACGTGCCGGCGTGCTACGAGGCCCGTTACGGACCAGCTCCGGCAGAGTCCGGATCGGGGGAATCGACGACCCCGCCGGCCCCTGCCGGGCCGGGCCGTCTTTCGGCCACCTACCCCCGCTTCGCCGAGACCCCCGCACGGGTGGAGAAGCGCACCATCGCCGACCTGGGCCAGTGGCCGTACCCGAGGCGGCAGCTGGTGCCTCTCATCGAGGTGGTGCACGACCGTCTGAACGTCGAGCTGTTCCGCGGGTGCACCCGGGGGTGCAGGTTCTGCCAGGCCGGGATGATCACCCGCCCGGTGCGCGAGCGGCCGGCCGAGCAGGTCCGCACCATGGTGCAGGCCGGCCTGGCCCGGACCGGCTACGACGACGTGGCCCTGACCTCGCTGTCCAGTGCCGACTACTCGGGCATCGAGGAGACGGTGACCTCGATCATCGACGACCCGTCCTGCTCGGGACAGGTGTCGGTCAGCCTTCCCAGCCTGCGGGTGGACGCATTCACCGTGGGCACCGCCGCCCAGATCCAACGGGTGAGGCGGACCGGACTGACCTTCGCTCCCGAGGGCGGTACCTGGCGGATGCGCCAGGTGATCAACAAGCTGATCCGCGAAGAGGATCTCTACGCCGCGGTCGACGCCGCCTTCAGCCAGGGGTGGAAGCGGGTCAAGCTCTACTTCCTGATCGGGCTGCCCACCGAGACCGACGAGGACACCCTGGGCATCGTGGCGCTGGCCAAGCAGTGCGTGGCCATCGGCCGCCAATACCACAAGGGGGTCACGGTCACCGCCTCGGTCGGCGGCTTCGTCCCCAAGGTCCAGACCCCGTTCCAGTGGTTCGGGCAGAACACGATCGAGGAGCTGACCCGCAAGATCCACCTGCTGCGCGATGCCGCCCGCCCGGTACGGGGCCTCACCATCCGGTGGCACGACCCCAGGGCCACGGCGGCAGAGGGCATCGTCAGCCGCGGCGACCGCCGGATGGGAGCGGTCATCGAGCAGGTGTGGCGCAACGGCGGGACCTTCCAGGAGTGGTCCGAGCACTTCGACATGCGGCTGTGGACCGATGCCCTGGCCGCGCACGGGATGTCCCTCGAGGGCACCGTTTACCGCCACCGGACCGAGGGCGAGGTGTTGCCCTGGGACCACCTCTCCGCCGGCCTGCACCGCGACTTCCTGTGGCAGGACTGGCTCGATGCACTGGCCAACCACGGCCTGGAGGACTGTCGGTGGACCCCCTGCTACGACTGCGGGGCGTGCACCGGTTTCGGGGTCGAGCACGTGGTGGCCTCGGCGGTGCCTCCGGCAGGCGGCAGCCAGGGCACCGGCCAGGATCTCTCGACCGGAGGTCAGGTGCCGGTACGATTCCTCAGCACGGCGCCGTCCGGCGCCGTTTCGGCCACCGGGCCGGAGGAGCATGCGGCCGTGCGGGTCGGGGAGGGGAGAGGCTGAGATGCGCATTCGTTTCCGCTTCGCCAAACTCGGCAAGATCCGCTTCACCAGCCAACGGGACGTCGCCCGAATGTGGGAACGGGCCCTCCGTCGGGCCGAGCTTCCGCTGGCCTACACCGAGGGGTTCTCCCCCCGGCCCCAGCTCAGCTTCGGCCTGGCCCTGCCCACCGGGTGCGAGTCGCTGGCCGAGTACGTCGACGTGGCCCTCGACGCGACCAGGGCGGCGGGCATCGAGGCGGCGTCACTGCCGGCCCTGCTCACCCCGCTGCTGCCCGAGGGCATCGACGTCGAAGAGGCGGTGCCGGTGGAGAAGGGCCCCGGCTCCCTGCAGCAGCTGGTGACGTCGTGCTCGTGGACCATGCGCTTCACCGGGGTCTCGAAGGAGGAGCTGCGCCACCAGGTGGAGTCCCTCCTCTCCGCACCCTCGGTTCCCATCGTGCGAGAGCGGAAGGGCCGCCAGGTGCACGACGACCTCCGGCCCTCGGTCCTGGTTCTGGCCGTCTCCGACGACCGGGCGGTGGTGGCCGGTCGTCGGGACGACACCGGCCGATCGGTGGGGGTGGTGGCCGAGCTGGCCACCCAACCCCGTGGGGTCCGCCCCATCGAGTTGGTGCGTGGGTTGATCGCAGTCTCGGGGGGCCCAGCGTTTCGGCCGTTGGAAGGGCAGGCCGCCGACGGTGACAGGCCAGTGGGAATCCCGGTGCTTGACCGGGCTTGTAGGACACAACAGTGGATCGAGCGCGACGGCATCCGTGAGGAGCCCCTCCAACCACGGGGGATCCCGGCGGAGACCCACCGCGCCGTGCACGCCCTGGAGCGTGCGTCTTGAGCAGTCTTGGAAGGGAATTCGATGTCAGATGCAACAGCCGGTCAGCCGGTGGGGGTCCCCGGAGAGCCAGGGTCGTCGACCGCGGCGTCCCGGCAGACCCCGTCACAGAAGAGCGCAGCGACTGTGGAGGGATCGGCCGGTAGCGGCCCGACCCCGGGCGGCGGCGGACCCGGCGGCCAGAGTCGCAGGCGCCGCGGATCGCGGGGCGGACGGGGCCGCGGCAGGTCGGGTGCCCCCGGGGCCCAGGGCCAGACCCCCGGAGAGGAGGGCCCCGAGGGCGCGGCGGTCGCTTTCGCCCCGGAGTCCCCGGAGTCCCCGGAGTCCCCGGCAGCGGCACCGACCACGGCTGTGCCCCGGACGCCGGACGCCCCGCCGCTCGTAGCCGCAGAGCGGCCCAAGATCGGTGACAGCCGCCCGGCCCGGCCCACGGTGGCCGGCGTGGGGGCGGAATCGACCAGCGGCAACGGTGGCGGCACGCGGACCCGCCAACGCCCGGCACCGGCCAACGGGCGTGCCTCCGCGGCCGCCGCGGGTGGGGGAGCCGAAGGAAGAGGGAGTGGCAGCACCAGGGAGGCGGGCACCTCTGCGCCCAAGGGCGCGAATGCTCCGGGCCGGGCGGCTCCGGGTGGAACGCCGCGACCCGAGGCAGGCGCCCGGGCCGAAGGCCGCCGCGGGGGCCGAGAGCGCCGGGGCAAGGCCGTGGGCCGCTACATGATCTGCGTGCATGTGCGGCCCGAGATGACCCAGATCGCGCTGCTCGAAGGCCGCACGCTGGTCGAGCACTACATCTCGCGGGCCTCCGACGACGCCACCCAGATCGACGGCAACATCTACCGGGGGCGGGTCCAGAACGTCCTGCCGGGCATGGAGGCCGCCTTCATCGACATCGGCACACCCAAGAACGCCGTGCTCTACCACGGTGACGTCCGCTACGACGTCGACGACATCGAGTCCGCCAACGCCTCGGGCCAACCGAGGATCGAGCAGCTGCTCCGACCCGGGCAGACCATCCTGTGCCAGGTCACCAAGAACCCGATCGGCGCCAAGGGGGCACGACTCACCCAGGAGGTCTCCCTCCCCGGTCGCTTCGTGGTCCTGGTCCCCAACAGCACCGCCTACGGCATCTCCAAGCGGCTCGAGGACGCCGAGCGCAAGCGGCTGCGCCGGATCGTCGATGCCATCCGTCCCCAAGGACACGGGGTGATCGTCCGGACGGCTGCGGCAGGGGCCAGCGCGGAGGAGCTGGAGCACGACGTCGAGCGCCTGGTGGGCCAGTGGGAGGCGATCGCCGCCGACTCCCTCAGGGGGCACGGTCCCGCCCTCCTCTACCGTGAACCGGCCATTGCCGTCCGGGTCATCCGCGAGGAGTTGAACCGTGAGTACCGGGCGGTGGTCATCGACGACCGGGCACTCTACGAGCAGGTTCGCGAGTACGTCGGCGCGGTCAACCCCGAGCTGGCCGACCGGGTGGAGTACTTCGACCCCGAGGTCGAGGCGCTTCCGGTCTTCGAGCGGTTCCACGTGCACGAGCAGCTCCACAAGGCGCTCGACCGCAAGGTCTACCTGCCCTCGGGCGGCTCCTTGGTGATCGATCGCACCGAGGCCCTCACCGTGATCGACGTGAACACCGGTAAGAACGTGGGAACCACCAACCTGGAGGAGACGGTCTACCGGAACAACCTGGAGGCGGCAGAGGAGGTGGCCCGCCAACTGCGGCTTCGGGACATCGGGGGGATCATCGTGATCGACTTCATCGACATGGAGATCCGGGAGAACCGCGACAAGGTGGGGAGCGCCCTCCGGGCCGCACTGGCCAGGGACAAGACCCGTACCCAGGTCTTCGACATCTCGGAGCTCGGCTTGGTGGAGATGACCCGGAAGCGGGTGTCGGAGGGCCTCATCGAGTCGATGTCCACCACCTGCGAGGTCTGCCAGGGGCGTGGAATAGTCTTCGGCGACCCGGAGCTGTAGACTCGTATCCCTATGTACGCCGTGATCAAGACCGGAGGCAAGCAGGAGCGAGTGGCCGAGGGCCAGCAGCTCCGCGTAGAACTGCTCGGGGAGGGCCCCGGGACCGAGGTCACCTTCTCCCCGGTCCTGGTGGTGGACGGCGACACTGTGCTGGCCACACCGGAACAGCTGGCCGGCTCGACCGTCACCGCCACGGTGGTGGGGGAGGAGCTCGGACCGAAGATCAGGGGCTTCACCTACAAGAGCAAGTCGAACCAGAGCACCCGGTGGGGCCACCGTCAGCGGTACTCGACCATCGCCATCACGGGCATCAGCGCCGCCGGTTGAGCTGGCACGACCACAGGTCCGGCCCCGGCCGGTCCCCGGTCCGAAAGGTGGGGGCCGCACCTGCGAACGGCCCGCAGGAGTCATAGGCACCGGATCGCCAGAGTCCTCTGGCACGGTAGAGCACAAGGAGTAGTCGGAATGTCCAAGACCAAGGGTGGCGGCTCCACCCGCAACGGACGCGATTCGAACGCCCAGCGCCTGGGGGTGAAAACCTTCGGCGGCACCACGGTGCGCGCCGGGGCGATCATCGTCCGCCAGCGGGGCACCAAGTTCCATCCCGGTCACAACGTGGGCCTCGGCGGCGACGACACGCTCTTCGCCCTGGCCGATGGCACGGTGCACTTCACCAGTCGCAAGGGGCGCAAGCTGGTCGACGTCGTCGCCGGCGACTGAGTCTCACCCGTTGCCCAGCCGGACCCTCGACTTCGAGGGATGCGTCAACTTCCGCGACCTCGGCGGGTACCGTACCGTCGACGGCCGCCAGATCGGCTGGCGGCGCCTGTTCCGCGCCGACGGGCTCAGCAAGCTGACCCCGACCGACCGCCACCAGCTGGTGAGCATGGGACTGGCCACGGTGATCGACCTGCGGACCGTCGACGAGGCGGACCAACGCGGCCGGTTCCCGGTCGACCTGGTGCCGGTTCGCTACTTCGACCTTCCCCTCACCGACGTCCTCCCCTCCACCGCGGAGCTCCCGGAGTGGCGGGAGGCCTCCTATGTGGCGTTGCGGTACGGACAGATGGTGGCGCAGGGTGGTGCGGCACTGACCCGGGCCATCGAGGTCCTGGCCTCGGCCGACTCGCTGCCGGCGGTCGTCCACTGCAGCGCCGGGAAGGACCGGACCGGGGTGTTCTCCGCCCTGGTGCTCGCCTTCCTGGGCGTCCCCGACGAGACGATCGTCGAGGACTACGCGCTCAGCGCCCTGGCCATGGAACGCCTCCTCGGCCGCCTGAAGGCGGAGTACCCCGACTCGGTCGAGGCGGTGGAGCAGTTCGCTCCGGCGATCCTCCACGTGGTGCCCGAGACGATGGAGGAGTTCCTCGCCGCCCTCCGGGCGGAGTACGGCACCTATGCGGCGCTGGCCGAGGCCCTCGGGGTCACCGAGGCGGTCGGCCGGCTGGAGCACACCGTCCTCGTGGAGGTCTGAGGCCATCGGGTCGATTCTCGGGACCATGACGGTCGATCGGTAGGATCGACCCATGTCCGGCTTCGTCGACGAGGCACAGCTGCACGTGAAGGCCGGCGACGGGGGAGCGGGCGCGGTCGCGTTCCGCCGCGAGGCCCATGTGGACAAGGGGGGCCCCGACGGCGGGGATGGCGGCCGTGGGGGCAACGTCTGGCTGGTGGCCACCACCAACCAGTCCTCCCTGCTGGGCTTCCGTGACCATCCCCACCGACGGGGCGGCGACGGCGGCCACGGGGGCGGCAAGAAGAAGCACGGGGCACGGGGCGCTGACCTCGACGTCCCCGTCCCGGTGGGCACCCGGGCCAGGCGCCACGACGGCACCGTCCTGGCCGACCTGGTCAATCCCGGGGACCGATGGCTGGCCGGCGAGGGTGGACGCGGCGGCAGGGGCAATGCCAGCTTCCTCTCCAACAACCGACGCGCCCCGGCCTTCGCCGAACAGGGTGAGAAGGGCCACGAGGAGTGGTACGAGCTCGAACTGGCCCTGGTGGCCGACGTGGCCCTGGTCGGTTTCCCCAACGTGGGCAAGAGCACGCTCATCTCGCGCATCTCGGCGGCCAAGCCCAAGATCGCCGACTATCCGTTCACGACCCTGGAGCCCCACCTCGGGGTGGTCCGGGCCGACGACTCGGACTTCACGGTGGCCGACATCCCCGGGCTGGTGGAGGGCGCGGCCGAGGGAAAGGGCCTCGGGCACCGGTTCCTGCGCCACATCACCCGCTCGCGGGTGCTGGTGGTGCTGGTCGAGCTCGATCCGGTCACCGGAGTCTCGCCGGCCGAACAGCACCGGGTCCTCCTGGACGAGTTGGGTCGGTACCAGCCGGACTTGCTCGACCGCCCGCGCCTGGTGGTCGGCTCCAAGGCCGACATGGTCGACACGTCCGTGGGCACCTACGACGGCCTGGTCCCGGACCTGGTCATCTCGGCGGTGACCGGTTTGGGCATCGGTCTGCTGGTCGGCCGCCTGGCAACCCTGGTGGCCGAAGCCCGCTCGACCGAGCCGGAGGCCGACGGGACCATCGTCATCCATCGTCCACTGCCCGAGGGGTTCTCCGTCGACCGTATCGGCGACGGTGTCTTCCGGGTGGTGGGGAAGGTGGCCGAGCGGGCGGTCGCCCTCAACGACGTGACCTCCGACGAGGCCGCCGACTACATCCAGGGCCGCCTGCGGCGCCTCGGCGTGGACAGGGCCCTGGCCCGCGCCGGGGCCAAGGACGGCGACCTGGTCGAGATCGCCGAGCTGTCCTTCGTCTGGTACCGCGACCAGCCCGAGTTCACCGGGAGCCCGAGCAGCAGGCGCCGCCGGCCGTGAGCTCGGGCCCGGCCGGTGCGCACGGCCCGACGGCGCGCACCCTGGTGGTGAAGATCGGCTCCTCGTCGGTGACCACCGCGTCGGGCCGGGTCGACACCGGCGCCATCGACAAGCTGGCCGCCGAGGTGGCCGCGGTGCGCAGCGGCGGCAAACGGGTGGTGGTGGTCACCTCCGGCGCCATCGCCGCCGGCTGGACGAGCCTGGCCCCCGACCAGCCGCGCCCTTCCGACCTGGCCACTCTCCAGGCGGTGGCGGCAGTGGGCCAGCACCGGTTGATGCGGGTGTGGAGCGACGCCCTGGAGCGTCACGGGCTGAGTGCAGGCCAGGTGCTGCTGGCACCCCTCGACTTCGTGCACCGCAGCCAGTACCTCCATGCTCGCCAGACCCTGGGCCGGCTGCTCGACCTCGGGGTGGTGCCGGTCGTCAACGAGAACGACGCGGTGGCCGACGAGGAGATCCGGTTCGGGGACAACGACCGGCTGGCGGCACTGGTCGCCCATCTGGTCGGGGCCGGCCTGCTCGTCCTGCTCACCGACACCGCCGGCCTGCTCACCGAGGATCCACGCCGTGCCGGAGGAGGTTCGCTCATCGAGGAGGTGGTGGAGATCGACCACGAGCTCGAGCGCATCGCCGGCGGCGCGGGGTCGTCGGTCGGAAGCGGCGGCATGGCCTCGAAGCTGGCGGCGGCGAAGATCGCGGTCTGGTCGGGGATCGAGGCCGTCATCGCCGATGCGTCCCATCCCGGTGTCCTGGCCGCGGTGGTCGGGTCGACGCCCGGCGTGGGGACCCGATTCCGGGCACGGGGGCGGCAGCTCCCGGCCCGCAAGTTGTGGATCGCCTTCGCCATCGGCGCGTCGGGGACGATCGTGGTGGACGAGGGGGCGCGCCAGGCGCTGGTCGAACGCGGCCGGTCCCTGCTGTTGGCCGGGGTCGTGTCGACCCGGGGCGACTTCGGCGTCGACGACGCCGTGGAGATCGCCGATCCGGATGGCGCCGTGTTCGCCAAGGGCCTGGTGCGCCACCCCGCAGCGGTGGTGACCCAGTGGGCCGGCCGCCGCTCCGAGGAGCTCCCCGAGGACCTCTCCACCGAGGTGGTGCACCGCGACGACCTGGTGGTGCTCGACACCTGAACCCCCGGTGCGGCGGCGACCGGAACCGGCCTGGTGCGGCGGCGACCGGCAACGGGCCACGCGGCGATTCCGGGCCACTACGCTGGCACGGTGCCAACCAGCTCCCCTCCGTCACTCGTCGAGATCGGCCGGCGTGCCAAGGCGGCCAGCCGGCTCCTGGCCGTTGCCTCCTCGGCTGTCCGCAACGAGGCCCTGCTCCGCTCGGCCGACGTCCTGGAGCAGCGGTCCGGCGACATCCTCGAGGCCAATGCTGCAGACGTGGTGCGGGCCGAGGAGGCCGGCGCCGATGTCACCTCCCTCGACCGGCTGCGCCTGAACGGGCAACGGGTGACAGCCATGGCGACCGGCCTGCGCAGCGTGGCGGGCCTGCCCGACCCGGTGGGCGAGGTCGTCGACGGCTGGGTCCGCCCCAACGGCCTGCGGGTCGAGCGGGTCCGGGTGCCGCTCGGGGTGGTGGGGATCATCTACGAGAACCGGCCCAACGTCACCAGTGACGCCGCCGGGTTGTGCCTCAAGTCGGGCAACGCAGCGCTCCTGCGTGGGTCGTCGTCAGCCATCTCCTCCAATACCGCGATCGCCGGCGTCCTCCGCGAAGGGCTGGCCAAGGCCGGACTGCCGGTCGGGGGCGTGGGGCTGGTGGAGGACACCAGCCGCGCCTCGGCGGTGGCGTTCATGCAGATGGACGGATACATCGACTGCCTCATCCCGCGCGGGGGACCCTCCCTGCTGGCCTCGGTCCTCGAGCACGCCACCGTCCCCTATGTGCTGGACGGAGCCGGCAACTGCCACGTCTACGTGGATTCCGCCGCGGATCTCTCGATGGCCGAGGCCGTGGTCGTCAATGCCAAGACCCAACGACCGGGAGTCTGCAACGCGGCGGAGACCCTCCTCGTGCACCGCTCGGTGGCCGACGCGTTTCTGCCCCGCGTGTCGGCGGCACTGTCGGAGGTGACCCTGGTGGGCGACGCAGCCACCCGAGCGGTGCTCCCCCATATCGGCGAAGCCACCGAGGAGGACTTCGCCACGGAGTTCCTGGGGATGAAGCTGTCGGTGGCGGTAGTCGACGACCTCGACGGGGCCATCGACCACATCGCCCGGTTCGGCTCAGGGCACTCCGAGGCCATCATCACCGGTGACCTGGCTGCCGCCACCCGCTTCACCACCGAGGTGGACGCGGCCGCCGTCGTGGTCAACGCCTCCACCCGGTTCATCGACGGCGAGGAGCTGGGTCTGGGCGCGGAGATCGGCATCTCCACGCAGAAGCTCCACGCCCGGGGCCCGATGGGCCTGCGGGAGCTGACCTCGGTCAAGTTCGTCGTCTCGGGGAACGGTCAGGTGCGGTCGTGAGCGGCGTGGTCGGACCCGACCGGGCCGCCCGGGCCGCCGAGGAGATCACCACGGGGTTCCCGGTGGCCGGTGCCCCCCGCTTCGACTCCATCGGCGAGGTGCGGACCGGCCTGGCCGGTGTGGACTACCTGGCCGACGAGGGGATCTCCGGCGTGGTGTTCCTGGCCGACCGCCTGGCCAAGCCGGTGCTGGTGGAGGGACCGGCGGGGACCGGCAAGACCGAACTGGCCAAGTCGGTCGCCCGGCTCACGGGGAGCCGGCTCATCCGGCTCCAGTGCTACGAGGGGCTCGACGAGTCCAAGGCCCTCTACGAGTGGAACTACAAGAAGCAGCTGCTCAGGATCCAGGCCGACTCGGGCCAGTCGTGGCAGCAGCTCGAAGAGGACATCTTCTCCGAGGAGTTCCTGCTCACCAGGCCACTGCTCGAGGCCATCAAGTCGACCGAGCCGGTGGTGTTGCTGATCGACGAGGTCGACCGGGTGGAGCTCGAGACCGAGGCGCTGCTCCTCGAGATCCTCTCCGAGTACCAGGTGTCCATCCCCGAGCTCGGCACGGTACGGGCCTCGCAGATCCCGCTGGTCTTCCTCACCTCGAACAACACCCGCGAACTGTCCGAGGCCCTGAAGAGGCGGTGCCTCTACCTGCACATCGACTACCCCAAGCTCGACCGCGAGCGCGCCATCATCGAGACCCGGGTGCCGGGCATCGGTCAGGCGCTGGCCGACCAGGTGGCGCGCATCGTGCGGTCGATCCGCACGCTCGACCTGAAGAAGTCCCCCTCCGTGTCGGAGACCCTCGACTGGGCGCGCACCCTGGTGGTGCTGGGTGTGCAGTCGATCGACGCCGAACAGGCCAAGGACACCCTCCACATCCTGCTGAAGTACCAGTCGGACATCGACCGGGCGGCCAAGGAGCTGGCCGGGGTGGAATCCCCGGACTGAGTCCGAGGGACGCCCGCCATGCTCGACCTGCTCACCGGCTTTGTGGCCGAGCTCCGGGCTGCGGGCATCCCGGTGTCCCTGACCGAGCACCTCGACGCCGCCGAGACCCTGCGCCACGTCCCGATGGAGGACCGCGAGGCCATCAAGTACACCCTCGGGGCCAGCCTGGTGAAGTCCTCCACCCACTGGCGGGCGTACGAGACGGCCTTCGAGATCTACTTCTCCCTGCGGGGTCCCGACTACCGGATCGAGGAGGACGGGGCCGAAGGCGAGGGCCACCGGGGGGACGACGGCGAGGACGTGTCGATCCCCGGCCAGGGCAGCCGGCGCGGCCAGGGCCAGGGCCGGGGCAGCGGCGGGGGGCAGGAGGGCATGACCCCCGAGGAGCTGGCCGAACTGCTCTACAAGGCGCTGCTCGGCGCCAACAGTGCCATTGTGGCCGCAGTGGCCAGACAAGCGGTGTCGCGTTATGCGGGCATGGAGGCCGGGCGGCCGGTGGGCGGGACCTACTACCTCTACCGGACCCTGCGGAACCTCGACCTCGACCGGGTGCTCGAACAGCTGGTCGACCAGGCCCGTGCCGCCACCTCGTCGCTCAATGCGGACACGCCGCCGGGTGATGGTGCCCCGCCGGCCACCCTCACCCCGCTGGAAGAACGACTGCTCCGTGATGAGTACCAGTCCCGCATCGATCAGCTCCGCCAGGAGATCGAGAACGAGATCCGCCGCCGGCTGGTCGCCGACCGGGGGAGCGAGGCCCTGGCCAAGTCCCTGCGCAAGCCGCTGCCCGAGGACATCGACATGATGCACGCCACCCGTGACGAGCTGGTCGCGCTGCGCAAGTCGCTGCAGCCGCTGTCACGGAAGCTGGCGGTCCGGCTCGCCCGCAAACGGCGCCATGGCCGCAAGGGAGCGCTCGACTTCCGTTCGACCGTCCGCCACTCGCTGTCCACGGGCGGTGTCCCGGTCGATCCCAAGTTCCGTTACCCGAGGCCCTCGAAACCGGAGATCGTGGTCATCGCCGACATCTCGGGCTCGGTGGCCTCCTTCGCCCGCTTCACACTCCACCTCGTTCACGCCATCAGCTCGCAGTTCTCCAAAGTGCGGAGCTTCGTGTTCATCGACGGGATCGACGAGGTGAGCCGGTTCTTCGACGGCGCCGACGACCCCTCCGAGGCAGTGCACCGGATCAACACCGAGGCGGACGTCATCTGGGTGGACGGCCACTCCGACTACGGCCACGCCTTCACCGTGTTCTGGGAGCGGTGGGGCGAGGAGATCACCCCGCGGACCAGCGTGCTGCTGCTGGGGGACGCCCGCAACAACTACCACGCCTCCCAGGCATGGGTGGTCAAGGAGCTGCGCGCCCGGGCCCGCCACGTCTACTGGCTCAATCCCGAGCCTCGGGCTTACTGGAACTCGGGGGACTCGATCGTGGGCGAGTACGCCGTCCACTGTGACGACGTCGTCGAGGTCCGCACCCTCCGTCAGCTGGAGCGCTTCGTGGGGGAGCTGGCATGACCGGGGGGCCCGGCGGGTTCGACGGGCACCCGGGGGCCGGAGGCGGTGGCGGCGGGTCCCCGGCCCCACCGGCCGGGATCCGCACGGTGCCGCCCCGGTCGGACACCGCGACCCGCGTGGTGCTGGTCCGCCACGGCGAGGCGGTGTGCAACGTGTCCGGGGTGTGCGGCGGCCACATCGGCTGTGAGGGGCTGACCGATCGGGGCAGGGGACAGGTGGAGACGCTCCGCGACCGCCTGGCCGAGACCGGCGAGCTGGCCGGGGTCGATGCGCTGTACGCCAGTGTGCTGCCTCGGGCCATCGAGACCGCCGAGCTGCTGTCCCCGGCGTTGGCCCGTCCCGGGCCCCACGGGCACGGAAGGTCGGTGGTCGAGCTGGTCACCGAGTGTGGCCTGTGCGAGCTCCACCCCGGCAAGGCCGACGGGATGACCTGGGCCGAGTTCACCGTCGAGTTCGGGGACCTTGACTGGGGAAGCGACCCGGGCCGGGTGATCGCCCCCGGTGGCGAGAGTTGGACCGGTTTCGTCAACCGGGTGGCCGAGAGCCTCGACACCCTGGCGGCGCGCCATTCCGGCCAGCTGGTGGTGGTCGCCTGCCACGCCGGGGTGATCGAGGCGTCGATGCTGGCCAAGGTGCCGGTGGCCGGCGGACTGGAAGGGGCCCGGCTCCAACTGCGAACCCACCATGCCTCGCTCACCACCTGGGAGATCGACGAGGGCAGGTGGCGCCTGCTCGCGTACAACGACGCAGCCCACCTGGCCGGCCGGTGAGGTGGGGCGCGAGCAGGCCCGCGAGTAGCAGGCCTGCTGTCACGCCCCGGTGGTCAGTCGGCTCTCAACAGGCGTAGTCGTGGTCGAAGCCGTTGGTGGTCTGTCCATCGGTGTACTGGACCAGCCATACCGGGCCCGAGGCGAAGTTGTAGCCCGAGCAGTACTGACTGGGGTTGAACGGTGGGCTGTCGGTGCCGTAGTTGGCCACCCACTCGGGTACCGACGGCGAGTAGCTCCCCACGATGGACGACCAGTGCGACACCTGGGAGTAGATCCCCACATTGTTGACGCCCTCGGCCTGCAGGCCCTGGATGGACCCCTGGACGAAGGCGGCGTTCTGGGACGTGTCGCCCGACCACGACGGGTCTCCCTCGACGTCGAGCCACCAGGTGACGGCGGTGTTCACTCCGGCGTTCTGCGCCGCCTGGAACGCGAACTGGGCGTCGTTGTATCCCGCGTTGCAGGCGTCGTCACCGTTGCAGACGGCCGGCCCCGACGCCTGCGAATCGAAGGTCAGGTAGATGTAGAGGTTGAGACCGCCCCCGGCCCAGGCCGCCTCGGAAGCCAGGCATGGGTTGACGTACGCGCCTGACGCTCCGGTGACCTGCACGACTCCGACCTGGTACGGGCCCGGTGGCAAGCCGCTGCACTGCCAAGTGGAGATGTCGTACCCGGTGGAGCCCGACGGGTAGGCGGGGTCCGCCGCCGGCGCACCGGACGCCACCGCGATGGCCATGCCCTGGACCGGTTGATTGAGGTGGGGTGGCGCCGACCCGTAGTAACCGGCACCGCCGAAGTTGAAGACCAGGCCGGCACTGTCGGTGAACCAGTAGCCGTTGCCGGACCGGGTGGCCCCCATGGCCACGATGGGGCGGGACAGGTGCTCACCCCCGGTCGACCCGAAAAAGGGAGCGTCACCGAAGGCGAACACGCCCCCGTCGGATGCGACCAGCCAGTAGCCCCCTCCGTCCGGTGTGGCGGCCATCGAGACCACCGGCTTCTGCAGCGTCAGGGCGCCGGTCGACCCGTGGAAGGCGGCGTCGCCGAAGGCGAAGATGCCGCCGTCGCTGGCCACCAGCCAGTAGCCCCCGCCATCGGCGGTCGGAGCCATGCCGACCACCGGCATGTTGAGGGTGAGGGCACCGGTCGACCCGTGGAAACCGGCGTCGCCGAAGGAGAAGATCCCCCCGTCGCTGGCGACCAGCCAGTAGCCGTTGCCATCCGGCGTGGCGGCCATTCCGACGATGGGCTTGTTGAGGTGCTGCCCGCCCATCGACCCGTGGAAGGCGGCGTTGCCGAAGGCGAAAATCCCCCCGTCGGAGGCGTCGAGCCAGTATCCCCCGGCGTCCGGCGTGGCAGCCATGCCCACCACCGGCTCGTTGAGGTGCTGCCCACCCATCGACCCGTAGCTGGGGAGGCCGCCGAAGGAAAAGACGCCACCGTCACTGGCCACCAACCAGTAGGCGGACACCTGGGCCGAGGGGGTGGCTGCCGGTGTGGCTGCCGGGGTGGCTGCCCCGCCGGTGCCGGGCAGCAGGAGAAGGGCCACCAGGATCGCTGCCAGCGCTGTCAGGGTCCCCCGCACGCCCGGTCCGCCGGTCATTCGGGTCGCCATCGATCGCCTGGCACTCTGTTGTTGCTCGGGGGCATGGTTCATCAGCGACGGGGTCTCCAGGTGGTTTGGACGTAGTCACCGCATAGGGCAGACGCGACACGGTCGGGGTGAGCGCCGCGATCGGATGGGCCAGGAGGTGACCCTCCCATTGTGGTGGCCATCGGTGCCCGGGTCAACAACACCCCCGAGGTGCGGCGATCGAAGTGCCGATCGCTGCAGGTCAGCTGCGCAGGAGTTCGGCCACGCCGAAGGCCAGGTCGAGGGCCTGTCGGCCGTTGAGCCGGGGGTCACAGGCGGTGGTGTAGCGCTGGTCGAGCTGTCCTTCCACGATCTCCTCGACGCCACCCAGGCACTCGGTGACGTCGTCCCCGGTCAGCTCCACGTGCACGCCCCCGGGCCAGGTGCCGACCTCCCGGTGGGCGCGGAAGAAGCCCTTCAGCTCGGCGATGATGTCGTCGAACCTCCGGGTCTTGCGGCCCCCTTCGGCGGTGAAGGTGTTGCCGTGCATCGGGTCGCACATCCACACGACCGGGTGGCCCTCGGAACGGACGGCGCGCAGGAGCGGAGGCAAGGTGGCGTCGACGGCAGCCGCGCCGAACCGGGTGATCAGGGTGAGTCGGCCCGGGATCCGGCCGGGATTGAGGCGCTCGCACAGGGCGACGACGTCGTCGGCCGTGGCCGAGGGGCCGACCTTGGATCCCACCGGGTTGTGGATGCCGGAGAGGAACTCGCAGTGGGCTCCGTCGAGCTGGCGGGTCCGCTCGCCCACCCAGAGCATGTGGGCCGAGCAGTCGTACCAGTCGCCGGTGAGCGAGTCCCGACGGGTCAAGGCCTCCTCGTAGTCGAGGATCAGCGCCTCGTGGCTGGTCCAGAAGTTCACCTGGTGCAGGGTGTCCTCCGCCGTGAGATTGATGCCGCAGGCCGCCATGAACCGCAGGGCGCGGTCGATCCCCTCGGCGATGTCATCAAAGCGCCGGCCTTCGGTCGAGGAGGCCACGAACTCCTGGTTCCAGGCGTGGATCTGGCTCAGATCGGCGAACCCACCCTTGGTGAAGGCCCGCAGCAGATTGAGGGTGGAGACCGACTGCTGATAGGCAGCCACCAACCGCGCCGGGTCCGGGACGCGGGCGCCCGGCTCGGGGAGGTCGTCGTTGACCATGTGGCCCCGGAAGGAGTCCAGCACGAGGTCGCCGACCTGCTCGGTGGGGGAGGTGCGCGGCTTGGCGAACTGGCCGGCGATGCGGCCCACCTTGACGACCGGCACCCCCGCTCCGTAGGTGAGGACGACCGCCATCTGGAGGATGACCTTCAGCTTGTCGCGGATCCCGTCGGCGCTGAACTCGGTGAACGACTCGGCGCAGTCGCCGGCCTGGAGCACGAAGGCCTTGCCCTGGGCGGCTTCGCCGAGCGCCCGGGTCAGGTGCCGGGCCTCACCGGCGAAGACCAGGGGCGGCAGCCCGTTCAGCTGCGCGTGGACGCGCTTCAGCTCGCGCTCGTCGGGCCAGCGGGGTTGCTGGGCCGCGCGCTTCGATCTCCACGAGTCGGGCGTCCAGGCTGCGGTGGGGGGCGGAGTGGCCACGGCCAACAGCGTAAGGCCTCCGGCCCTAGGCTCGGGACATGGCACCATTCCGATTCGGAGTCCAGCTGTCCCGAGCTGCATCTGGCCGTGCCTGGCGCGACCTCGCCCGCACGATCGAGGGCCTCGGGTACTCGACCCTGTTCATCCCCGACCACTTCGAGGACCAGTTCGGCCCCCTGGTGGCGCTCACGGTGGCCGCCGAGGCCACCTCCACCCTCCGGGTGGGCTCCCTGGTCTTCGGCAACGACTACCGGCATCCGGTGGTCCTGGCCAAGGAGATCGCCACGCTCGACCTCGTCTCCGAGGGCCGGGTCGAATTCGGCCTGGGGGCGGGGTGGATGCGCGCCGACTACGAGCAGGCGGGCATCACCGAGGACGCAGCCGGCGTGCGGATCAGCCGCATGGCGGAGAGCCTGGCGGTGATGAAGTCGCTGTGGTCGGACGGCACGGCCACCTTCGAGGGGGAGCACTACCGGATCACCCGGGCCGTAGGCTTACCCGAGCCCCACCAGCGTCCCCATCCGCGGATCATCATCGGCGGCGGCGGGCGGCGGGTACTGGGCATCGCCGCCCGCGAGGCCGACATCGTCGGTGTGAACCCGAGCCTGGCCGCCGGGCACATCGGGTCCGAGGTCCTCGAGACCACTACAGCCGAGTACTACCACCAGCGGTTGGCGTGGATCAGAGAGGCCGCCGGCGACCGGTTCGAGCGGCTCGAACTGCAGGTCCTGACCTTCCTGGTCCAGGTCGTCCCGGATCGGGACGAGGCCATCGAGCGACTGGCCGGCCTGCTGGCGGTGACCCCCGAGCAGGTGGCCGGCTCGCCGATCGCGCTGGTCGGCACCACCGACCAGATCATCGAGACCCTGCGCCAGCGTCGTGAGCTGTACGGCTTCTCCTACATCGTGGTGCACGAGGCGGAGATGGAGGCGTTCGCGCCGGTGGTGGCAGTGTTGTCCGGTACCTGAGATGGTGAGGGAGGCGGTTCCCGAGGCGGCGAGGGTGGCCACCCGGATCGGGATCTTCGGCGGCACGTTCGATCCGATCCACTGCGCCCATGTGGAAGTGGCCGAGGCGGTGCGCCAGGCCCTGGGGCTCGACCGCATGCTGCTGGTGGTGGCCAACGAGCCCTGGCAGAAGCAGGGTCGCCCGGTGACGCCGGCGGAGGACCGCTACGCGATGGTGGCGGCAGCAGCGGAGGGACGGCCCGGACTGGAGCCGTGCCGGATGGAGATCGACCGGGGTGGGCCGTCCTACACGATCGACACGGTCGAGCAGCTTCGGCGCCTCGAGCCACAGGCGGTGCTGATCCTGGTGGTCGGCTCCGACGTCGTGGCCGAGCTCCCCACATGGAAGGACGAGCCCGCACTGCGCGATCTGGTGACCCTGGCAGTGGTCGGCCGGCCGGGCGCCCCCAGGGTGGCCCCACCTCCCGGCTGGCATGGCGTCGACGTGTCGGTGGCACCCTTCGACGTCTCGAGCACCGAGCTCCGGAGGCGCATCGAGGCGGGGGAGCCGCTGGCGGGGCTGGTTCCCGACCCGGTCATCCATTGCATCGTGCAACGAGGTCTGTACGCTACGGGGAGATGACTGTGCGGACGACGCCCACCGAGTCAGGCACCACCCCACGTCCCCCCGACCTGCATCCGCCGGTACCGGGTGATGCACCACCCGAGGTGGCAGGTGTCGGCCAGTCACCGACATCCCCGCCGAACGGGACCGATCCGCCTTCAGGGCCGGCCGGGGCCGGAGGCACCGACCGGCCCTGGCCTTCCCCTGATCGTCCCCGGACCGACAGCCGCCGGGCCCTCCGTGACGCCCGCCGCCAGCGGCGGCGGGCCTCGGTGGTGTGCGCCGTGGTGGTCGCCGTGTGTCTCGCCCTCACTATCCTGGTCGTGGACTTGGCCCGCAACCGGGCCGCGGGGCCCCAAGGGGTCGGACCCGCGCTCGCGCTCCTCCCCGTCACTCATCCCCGCTTCGTCCCGCTCGACCCGCAGCCCCCCGAAACCCACGGCGCAGCAGCGCCAGAAGGAGCCGACCCTTGACATCGACCAGCGCCGTGCCCGTCGTCGAACACGATGACCCCGCCGTCCCCGAAGTGAGCATCGTTGCGGCACGCGCTGCCGAGGCGAAGTCGGGGGAGGACACGGTCATCCTGGCGATGGGTGAGCTGCTGGGGGTCACCGACGCCTTCGTGATCACCAGCGGTCGCACGTCCCGCCAGGTCAAAGCCATCGTCGACGAAGTGGAGCTGCAGGTCAAGGGGTCGGGCGGCCAGTCGCCGCTTCGGGTGGAGGGCCTCACCGACGCCCGCTGGGTCCTGATGGACTATGGCGAGTTCCTGGTGCACGTCTTTCTGGACGAGGCCCGCGAGTTCTACGACCTCGAGCACCTCTGGCTCGACGCACCCCGGATCCCCTGGGCCTTGCCCGCCCCGTCCTGAGGCCGCCGACCGGTCACGGGAGCGGTGCCTGGGGCACGTAGGAGGTGCGATCCACCGGACCCGGCACCTGCACCCCGTTGGCCGTGGGAACCTCGATCGGCTGGCCGGCGATCTGGAAGGTGACCCCGGTGACCCCGGGCTGTTGGGTGGCCGTGAACACGACCTGGGCGATGGCCAGGGTCTGATCAGGGCCAACCACCTGAATCGGGTTGGTGGTGAAGTTGACGGTGGCGATCCCACCGGCCACGGTGGTGACGACCTGCGTGCGGCTGCCGGTCAGGAAGCTCTGGAGGCCTGCCGCCGACTCGGCGGCGGTGGGCCCTTCGAGCAGGGCCCCGAGGATCTCGCTGAGGGTGGCAGGGATCTGGACGTCGCGGGACACCTCCACCAGATGCAGGCTGGGGGCGACCATGAAGATGGGCTCGGAGACACCCACCTCGGGCGGAAGCGTCGAGTTGACCGTGGTCGGAGGGACCGGATTCAAGAGGTGGAACGGCACATCCGACTTGGCGATCGCCGTGGGGCCCCCGGTGGTCGGGATCCCGCACGCCGCGCACGCCACCAGCGCCAGCATGGCCGCACCGGCAAGGAGTCGGGCGCTCCCACCACCCTGACCGCTCCGGCTGCTCGGACGGGTCACGAGATCAGCGGCTCGGAGTCGACCGGTTGGAGGGGGAGCTCGACGACGAACCTCGACCCGCGGCCCGGTGCGTCTTCGATCCACATCCGGCCGCCATGGAGCCGGACGTGCTCGGCCACCAGGGACAGCCCGAGACCGGTGCCCTGGCTGGAGGCCCGCTGGCCGGCCCGGCTTCCCCGGTAGAAGCGCTCGAACAGGTGCTGGCGCTCGTGCTCTGGGATCCCCGGTCCCCGATCCTCGACGATGACCCGGATGGTCCGAGGCGGCTCGGCGCCGGCGACGCCGGGGTGGCGCTCGACGATGACCCTGCTGACTCCTCCGGCGTAGAGCGAGGCGTTCTCGACCAGATTGGCCATGACCCGCTCGAACCTCCGCTTGTCGACCCGGAGCCGGAGGCCGGTGACGCCCTCACCGATCTCCACCGGAAAGGTGACCGCGGTCCGGTGGCCGTCGCCGCCGACGGGGGCGGACGCGGTGACCGACCGGCGGACCAGCTCCCCGGGGTCGACCTCGTCCAGCGAGAGCTCGGCGGAACCGGCGTCGAACCTCGAGATCTCCAGGAGGTCGTCCACCATGCGCGTGAACCGCCTCAGATCCCCGTCGAGCAGATCGAGGGCGCTCTGCGCTCGCGGGCCCAACTCGGCCCGGTGGCCCTCGAGCACGCCCACGGTTGCCGTGAGCGTGGTGAGCGGTGAGCGGAGCTCGTGGCTGACGTCCGAGGTGAACCTGGCCTCCCGTTCGATGCGGTCCTGCAGGTTCGCGGTCATCCGGTTGAACGCGGAGGCCAGTTCCTGGAGGTCGACGTCGTCGCCGACCTCCATCCGCGTGTCGAGCTCACCACCGGCGATGGCCACTGCGGCTTCGGTCACGTCGGAGAGCGGGCGTAGTGCACGAGAGCTGGCCCATCGTCCGACGGCGGCCCCGGCGAGGGTGGTGACCAGGGCGGCTGCGGCGAGTGCGAAGGCCAGGGCACGCAGCGTGCCGGCCAGCTCGTCCAACGAGAACACCTCGAAGTAGGTGGCGTGCACCGCTGGGAGCGGCACGCCGATCACCAGTTGGGGAGTCCCGCCGAGGGAGAAGAGCTGGGAAGCCGGCGTGCCGGCCAGGACGAGGGCGCGCTCCTGGGCGGGGACGGCGCTCTGGCCCACAGAGATCGACGTTGCGTACCACTGGCCGCCGGCCTGCAGCACCGACCGTGATCCGGGCAGGGTGTCCACCGACGAGATCAACTGGTCGACCTGGGTACCGGGCGAGCGGAGCGCATTCTGGATCAACGAGGCGTTGGCGAAGGCCTGGCGTTGCGAAGCGGTCTGGCGCTCGTTGAGAAAGGTCTGGCGGGCGGCGAAGTACGTGATGCCGGCCATCATGGTGGAGAGCGCAAAGGCGCCGATGGCAAATGCCGCAGTGACCCGGGCCCGGAGCCCTAATCCGCCCGACAGCCGGGTGCGGCGGGCTCTTCGGATCGGCCCTTGTGCCGAGTCGCCGGAGGGTCGGCCGGCGTCGTCACCGTTGGTGGGAGCTTCTGTCGCGGCCCGGTGCACCGCCTGGGCCACTGGTCAGACCGCCAGCTTGTAGCCCATGCCCCGGACGGTGAGGATGAAGCGGGGATTGGCCGGGTCGGGCTCGACTTTGGTGCGTAGCCGGCGTACGTGCACGTCGACGAGGCGCCCGTCGCCGAAGTAGTCGTAGCCCCAGACCCGCTCGAGGAGGTGCTCGCGGCTGAGCACCTTGCCCGGGTGGTCGGCCAACTCGCAGAGCAGCCGGAACTCGGTGCGGGTGCAGTGGACCTCCTGGCCGTCGCGGCGCACCACGCCGGCGTCCCGCTCGATCTCTACGTCGCCGAAGCTGAGTGCGGAGTCACCCGCGTCGGTGGGGCGCGACCGCCGGAGCAGGGCGCGGATCCGGGCCGCCAGCTCCTTGGCCACGAACGGCTTGGTGACGTAGTCGTCGGCGCCCGCCTCGAGGCCGGCGACGACGTCGTGGGTGTCGGAGCGGGCGGTCACCATGATGATGGGAACCGTGCTCTGGCGTCGCAGGGTCCGACAGGTCTCGAAACCGTCGATGCCCGGGAGCATCAGGTCGATGAGCACCAGCTCTGCCGGCTCCTCGGTGAAGCGGCTTGCTGCCTCCTCGCCGCTGGCCACATCCTCCACGGTGTAGCCCTCGTCCTCCAGGGCCAGCCGCATCGACGACCGGATCCGTTCGTCGTCCTCGACGATCAGGATGCGACTCATGATCCGATCATGACACGGCCGGCCGTCCCCGGGAGGGCAGGTCGGCCGGGGCGGATCAGGAGTTCAGCCAGATCTGGGTGGGCCAGATCGCCCCGCCGATCAACCCGAAGGCCTTAGCGCCGGTCGGCGTCGTCGGGTTGTCGAAGTTCTCGACTGTGGGCTGGGCTCCGATGGCCCAAACGGTGCGGTCGTACCAGACGTAGGGGATGTCGGAGCCCAGCAACTTGCTGACTTGCTGGTAGGCGGCGATCCGGTCCGACTTGTTCGGAGACTTGCGCCCCTGGAGCAGGGCCGTCTGCATGGCCGGGTCGGTGTTGCGGGCCATGTTGATCGAGAACCCCGGCGTGTTGGCGTTGGTCGGGCTCCAGAAGATGTAATTCATGTCCGGGTCGACCGCGCCGAACTGCCGCCACACCTGGGCCTGGAAGGTGCCCAGCAGGGCCGTGTTGATGATCTGGGCCTGCTGGATCGGGCTGAGGGTCACCGTGATGCCGGCCGTCTGCAGGGCCTGCTGCAGGTACTCGGCGATCCGGGTCGTGGTCGGGTCGGGCACATGGTTGACGGTGACCGACACCGGCTGGCCCGTCTCCTGCTGCGCCTCCTGGACGAGCTGCTTGGCCTTCGACACGTTGTAGACGGGGTAGCCGTTGTCGGCCACGTAGTAGGGCGAGTTGCTGGAGAAGGGCCCGTTCGAGGTGGGGAAGATCCCCTGGTCGATCACCTTGACGTACTGGGCCGAGCTGATGGCGTAGGCCGTGGCCTGGCGCACCTTGAGGTTGTTGAACGGCGGCTTGTCCAGGTTGAGCAGGAGGCAGCCCATGTCCGATTCTCCGGCCACGTTGGTCGAGTCGTCGACATAGCCCAGTGACGTGTCGCTTCGGAGCGTACTGATCGCATTGGGGGTGTCCGAGTGCATGATGTCGACCGATCCGGAGGTCAGACTGCTCAGCAGCTGGTCCGGGTCGGGAATCGGCTTGTAGGTGATGCTGTCCAGGTAGGGGTACCCCGACCGCCAGTAGTGAGGGTTCTTGGTGGCGGTGAAGTGGTCGTTCGGGACCCACTCCTGGAAGACGAACGGGCCGGTGCCGACCGGGTTGGTCTGGCTGTTCGAGTTGAGCCAGTTGGGCTCGGCGATGAAGGCGAACTGCCCGCCGATGCCACCGGTCAGGTAGTAGTCGAAGGGCACCCACGGCGACTTCATGATGATGGTCACCACCAGAGGGCTGGTGACGGTGACGGTGTCGATGGTGGTGATGGCCGGGCCGGTGAGGGCCGACGCCTTGTGGGCCGCGAAGTTGGCGGCCACCGCGGCGGCGTCGCACGGGGAGCCGTTGTGGAAGACCAGGTTGGGCCGCATGGTGATGGTCCACACGGTGTAGTCGCCGTTCGGGGTGACCGACTGGGCCAGATAGGGCTGTGGGGTGCTGTCGGCGGCGAGGATCATCAGGGGGTCGAAGACCGTGCGGGCGTAGAGGATGCCGACCTCGTCGAACGTGCCCTGTGTCGGGGAGAAGCCCTTCTCCTCGGCGTCGACGCCGAAGACGAGCGCGCCACCGGGTTTCGGTGTGGCGGTCGAGACGCCGTTGGGGTGGGTCGCGATCGCTCCGGTCGTGGAGCTCGAGCCCGACCCCGAGCTGCAGGCGGCCAGCAGACCCCCCGAGGCGCCGATGGCGGCGATTCCCACTCCGGTGGCCGTCCCCCGCGCCAGAAACGAGCGTCGGTCGATTGGGTCAGACATATTCCCCCTCAGGAAAGAGGCCGGCGGCGTCCGCCGTCGGCCTCACGCATGGAACGTTGCTGTCGGCGTGTTCCCCCTGAAGCCTGCATCGCCGGCGACGGGATGACGTTAGCCTTCCGACCGTCGTCGCGGGGGATTGGCCGTGGCGGGAGTTGCCCGCGGCCGAGGGGACGCGGGCCCCGGCTACCGGGCCGGCATCGCTCCCATGCGTCGGGGCGCGCGCCGATACCGGCTGGTCCATCGCCGGTCCGCCGGGGGGAACGGTGCGGTCCCGCCCCGGCCGTGCCGAGCGGATCGGCAGGGGACGGTCAGGAGCCGAGCCAGATCTGGGTGGGCCAGATCGCGCCGGTCACGAATCCGAAAGCCGGCTGTCCCGACGGGGTGGTCGGATTGTTGAAGTTCTGCACGCTGGGCTGGGCGCCGCACGACCACACGGCCCGGGCCGTCCATGCGTAGGGGATGTCCGCACCCATGAGCCTGTTCACCTCCTGGTAGGCGGCGTCTCGGTCCGCCTGGACGGAGGACTGGCGGCCCTTCAGCAGGGCCGCCTCCAGGGCCGGGTCGTTGTTGCGGGCCATGTTGATGGAGAACCCGGGGTTGATGGTGGTCGTGCTCCAGAAGATGTAGTTCAGGTCGGGGTCGATGGCGCCGAACTGTCGCCACACCGTGGCATCGAACGTCCCGAGCAGGGCGTTGTTGATCTGCTGGTTCTGCAGGATGGGGTCGAGGGTCACCGTCATGCCCACCACCTGCAGTTGCTGTTGGAGGAACTCGGCGATGAGCACCGTGCTGGCGTCGGGGGTGTGCTGGAGGGTCAAGGCCACCGGCTTGCCCGTCTCCTGGGCCACCTGTTGGACCAGCTGCCTCGCCCTGGCCGGGTTGGCCTTCGGATAGCCGTTGTCGGCGACGTAGTAGGGCGAGCTCTGGATGAAGGGTCCGTTGGACGTCGGATTGATCCCCTGGTTGATGACCTTGGTGTACTGCTCGGAGTTGATGGCCATGGCTGCCGCCTGGCGGGCCTTGGGGTTGTCGAAGGGCGGCTTGGCCAGGTTGAGCATCATGCAGTTCATGTCCGGCTCGCCGGCGACGTGGACGGTGTCGTCGATGTAGGCGAGGGAGGTGTCGCCGCGCAGGCCGGCGGTCACCACGGAGAGAGAGGAGTGGATGATGTCCACGCTGCCCGCCTTGAGGCTGTTGAGGAGCTGGTTGCCGTCGAGGATCGGCTTGTAGGTGATGCTGTCCAGGTAGGGGTAGCCCGACCGCCAGTAGTGGGGGTTCTTGGTGGCGGTGAAGTGGTCGTTGACGTTCCACTCCTGGAAGACGAAGGGGCCGGTGCCCACCGGGTGGGTCGTGCCCTGGGGGTTCTTGAGCATGCTGGGGGCGGCGATGAAGGCGATCTGCCCGCCGATGCCCCCGGCCAGGTAGTAGTCGAAGGGCACCCACGGCGATTTCATGGTCACCGTGACGACCAGCGGGCTGGTCACCGTGATGGTGTCGATGGTGGTCAGCGACTGGCCGGTGAGGAGCGAGTTCTTCTGGGCGTTGAAGTTGTAGGCCACCGCGGCGGCGTCACACGGTGTGTTGTCGTGGAAGAGCAGATTGGGGCGCATGGTGACGGTCCACACCGTGTAGTCGGCGTTGGCGGTGATGGACTGCGCCAGGTAGGGCTGGACCGACCCGTTGGCGGCCAAGATGGCCAGCGGGTCGAACACCGTGCGTGCGTACATGATGCCGGTGTTGTCGAAGGTGGCGGTGGTGGGGTCGAAGCCCTGTTCCTCGGCCTCGGTGCCGAACACCAGCGCCCCGCCGGCCTTGGGAGTGGCCGTGGAGATGCCGTCGGGATGACCGCTGACGCCCGAGGTCGTGGAGCTCGATCCCGAGCTCGAACTGCAGGCGGCCAACAGCCCGCCGGTGGTACCGACGGCGGCAAGGCCGACCCCGGCGACCGCTCCCCTGGCCAGAAACGAACGGCGGTCGATTCGGTCGGACATGCACGCTCCTTAGAACTGCGGCCGACCACGTTCGTCATCGGCCACATGGGATCAACGCCGACGTAGCTGGCGACCCGCTCCTGGAAGCAACAACGGCAACCTTGTTCCGCGACGATAGCCCTCCCGCCGGCGGCGTGGGGAATCGCCTCCGCGGCCGACGGGAGCTGGGCGACGGGGGTCCGGGACGTCGCGCGGTCCGGCCGGTACTGTTTTCCCGTGACCTGGGAGATCGAAGCGTTCCGCCGGTCGGTCGGAGGCCTGTCCCCGGCATCGGTGCGCGCCTACTCCGGCGACGTCGAGCGGTTCGCCGGGTGGGCCGCCCGAGGCGGCGCAGAAGGACCGGCGGACGTCGACCGGATCGTGCTGCGACGGTACTTGGCCTTCCTGGCCACTCGGCGGTATTCGAAGGCCACCATCTCCCGCACCGCCGCCTCGCTACGCTCCTACTTCCAATGGTGCGCCCGGCGAGGCCTCGTCGGGACCGACCCCGCGGCCAGGCTGTCGGCCCCCTCGCCCGATTCCCGGCTGCCCCGGGTGCTCGGCCACGGTGAGCTGGACCGCCTCCTGGAGCCGGCGGCGGGGACGACGACGGGCCCGTCGTCCGAGCTGGATCGGCGTGACGACGCCGTGCTGGAGCTGCTTTACGGAAGCGGCATGCGGGTTGCCGAGCTGTGCGGCCTCGACGTGGACGACGTGGACCTGGCCCGGCGGGTGGTCACCGTGACCGGCAAGGGCTCCAAGCAGCGGCAGGTGCTGATCCACGAACGGTGCGCCGATGTGCTCCGCACCTGGTTGAATGGGCCCCGTTCCACGATGGTCACCCCTGCCGGCCCGGCAGCGGCGCTCTTCTATAACCGGAGGGGAAACCGCCTGGGACCCCGTGACGTCCGGCGGATCCTCGACCGCCGGTCGCCGGTCCCGACCCACCCCCACGCCCTCCGCCACAGCTTCGCCACCCATCTGCTGGACGGGGGCGCGGACCTCCGAGTGGTGCAGGAATTGCTGGGTCATGCCAGCTTGCAGACCACGCAGGTCTACACTCATGTGAGCAAGGAGCGCCTGCTTGCTGTCTACTCGGGGACGCATCCACGGGCCTAAGGGGAATATTGGCTACGCAACTGGACACGGCGGGACATGGCGTCGACGGGCTGTGGGCCGAGTACAAGAAGACCGGCGCCCGCGAGCTGCGCGACCAGCTGATCCTCCACTACGCGCCGGTCGTCAAGTATGTGGCCGGCCGTGTGTCGGTCGGGCTGCCCAGGCACGTGGACGAGGCGGACCTGAACAGCTACGGGATCATCGGCCTCATCGACGCCATCGAGCGGTTCGAGCCGCTCCGCAACATCAAGTTCGAGACGTATGCGATCCCACGCATCAAGGGAGCGATCATCGACGAACTCCGCTCCATCGACTGGGTCCCGCGGTCGGTGCGGGCCAAGGCGCGTGCCGTCGAACAGTCATACTCCAAGCTGGAGGCGACTCTGCACCGGACGCCCACCGACACCGAGGTCGCAGCGGACCTGGAGATGACCGACACCGAGTTCCAGACCGCACTCCGCAAGATCTCCTTCGTCGGCGTGGTCGCTCTCGACGAGGTCTTCCGCGGAGGAGACCGTTCGGATCGCTCGACCCTGGGGGAGACGCTCCCCGACAGCCATGCCGGGCCGGGGGACACCTTCGAGGTCAAAGAGACCAAGGAGGCCCTCATCCAGGCGGTCAGCCAGATGGCCGAGCGTGAGAAGACCGTCCTGACCCTGTACTACTACGAAGGTCTGACCCTGGCTGAGATCGGGGACATCCTCGGTGTCACCGAGAGCCGTGTCTGCCAGATCCACACCAAGGCGGTGCTGCAGCTCCGGGCCAAGTTGGCCGACCGCCCCGAGGGCACCGTTCGCCGCACCAAGGAGTCAGTGGCCAAGGTGGCTGCCGATGGCGCAGGCGGGGTCCCGGCGACCAAGCGGGTGTCCACCACCGCGTCCAGGTAGGCCCGAGGCAACGCCAGAAACCTGCCGAGTGGAGCGTTCGGTCATCGAAGCACTACTATGGCGGGGCCTTTCCAACCGGCAAGGCAGACAAGCGGGATCTATCACGCACCCGGCCGCGTCCACGGTCGCCCTGAAGTCGGGGGTGTTGTGGCCGGGGTGGAACAACCGTCACAAGGAGCAGTCATATGGCCGTCGTCACCATGAAGCAATTGCTGGGCGCGGGCGTCCATTTCGGGCATCAGACCCGGCGTTGGAACCCCAAGATGCGCAGGTTCATCCTCGGTGAACGCAACGGCATCTACCTGATCGACCTCCGCCAGACCATGAAGGGGATCGAGGAGTCCTACAGCTACATCCGTGACCTCGTGGCGGGTGGTGGCACCATCCTCTTCGTCGGCACGAAGAAGCAGACCCAGGGCCCGGTGGCCATCTATGCCGATGCGTGCGGGATGCCCTATGTCAACGAGCGTTGGCTGGGCGGGATGCTGACCAACTTCCAGACCGTCTCCACCCGGGTCAAGAGGATGAAGGAGTTCGAGGCCATGCAGAAGGCCGGCGACTTCGAGGCCATGCCGAAGAAGGAGGCACTGCGCCACACCCGGGAGCTCGAGAAGCTGCAGCGCAACCTGGGGGGGATCCGCGGGCTCGACCACCTTCCCGATGCCATCTTCGTGATCGATACGAAGAAAGAGCACATCGCGGTCACCGAAGCCAACAAGCTCGGGCTTCCGGTCGTCGCCGTGGTCGACACCAACTGCGATCCCGACGTGATCACCCACGTGATCCCGGGGAACGACGACGCCATCCGATCGGGTGCCCTGCTCTGCCGGGTCGTGGCCGATGCCGTCGTCGAGGGCCGCTTCATCGCCCAGCAGCGCCCAGCCGCCGCTCCGCCTGCGCCACCCGCCGCTCCGCCGCCGGCCGCTCCGGCACCAACTGCCCCGGCACCCGCTGCAGCCGCCGCTCCGCCTGCGCCACCCGCCGCTCCGCCGCCGGCCGCTCCGGCACCAGCTGCCCCGGCACCCGCTGCAGCTGCCGCTTCGCCGGCAACTGCCCCACCGGCAGCTGCGCCTGCGCCCGCCGAGGCCCCTGCGCCCGCCGAGGCCCCTGCGCCTACCGAGGCCCCTGCGCCTACCGAGGCCCCTGCGCCTACCGAGGCCCCTGAGCCTGCCGTACCCGCCGCCGAGGCCCCGGTTGCCGCCCCCGAGGCTGCGGCCGCCCCCGTCGCCGAGCCGGTGGCGACCGAAGCCACCGATGCCGGCGCTGACGTCGCCGTGCAGACGCAGACAGCCCCGGCCGCCCCGACCGAGGAGGTCTAGTCTTGCCCGGCTTTTCCGCCAAGGACGTCCAGAAGCTCCGCCAGCTCACCGGAGTGGGCATGCTCGACGCCAAGCGCGGCCTCGAGGAGAACGACGGCGACATGGACAGAGCGGTGACGTGGCTGCGGGAGCAGGGCCTGGCCAGCCAGGCCAAGCGCGCCGACCGCGAGGCCTCCGAAGGAGCGGTGGCGGTCGGGCGCTCGGGCGACATGGCGTCGATCGTTCAGTTGCGATCGGAGACCGACTTCGTGGCCAAGTCACCTGAGTTCGTCGATCTGGTCACTTCGCTGGCCGACCTGGTCGCGGCCAGGGGCGAGGCCGCCATCGACGAGCGATCCGAGGATCTCGAACGCCTCAAGCTCACGCTCAAGGAGAACATCTCGATCGGCCGGGTGGTCCGTGTCGAGGCGCCGGCCGACGGCGCGGTCGACTCCTACCTGCACCTGCAGGCCGGTCGCGGCGTCAACGCGGTGATCGTTGCCGTCTCCGGCGGGACGGCCGAGTTGGCCCACGACATCGCCGCCCACATCGCGTTCGCCAGGCCGGCCTACATCTCCCGTGACGAGGTACCCGAAGCCGAGGTGGCGGCCGAGCGCGAGACCGTCGAGAAGATCGCCCGCAACGAAGGGAAGCCCGAGGCAGCCCTGCCGAAGATCGTGGAGGGCCGACTGGGTGGTTGGTACAAGGAGCGGGTGCTCCTCGACCAGCCCTTCGTCAAGGACGAGAAGCAGACCATCGCCAAGCTGCTGGGTCCTGCCAAGGTGACGGAGTTCGCCCAGGTCGTCGTCGGCGACTGAGTTGACGGTGGGCCATCGACATCGCATCGTGCTGAAAATGTCCGGGGAGGCACTGGCCTCTTCGGCCTCGGACCAGACCATCGACGCCGCCGCAGTGGAACAGCTGGCCGTCGAGATCGCACGTTCGAGGGACGAGCTCGACCTCGAGTTGGCGGTCATGGTCGGTGGCGGCAACATCTGGCGGGGGACCACGGGCGCAGGTGCCGGCATGGACCGCGCCACGTCGGACACCATGGGGATGTTGGGCACGGTGATCAACGCACTGGCGCTCCAGGACGCGCTCGAGCACCACGGTCAACCGACCAGGGTGCTCTCCGCCGTGCAGATGGCCGAAGTGGCAGAGCCCTACATCCGACGGCGGGCCATTCGGCATCTCGAGAAGGGCAGGGTGGTGGTATTCGCCGCCGGAATGGGCAATCCGTACTTCACCACGGACACTTCGGCTGCGCTCCGCGCCGCTGAGATCGAGGCCGAGCTGTTGTGCAAGGGCACCCATGGAGGGGTAGACGGCGTCTACACCGCCGACCCCCGCGTCGATGCGACCGCCGTCCGCTACGAGGAGGTCTCCTTCATGGAGGTGGTGTCCAAGGATCTAAGGGTGATGGATCTGACGGCCATCACGTTCTGTATGGACAACGGCCTGCCCATCCGGGTCTTCGATCTGATGGAGCCCGGCAATATCCGCAAGGCACTCGGCGGCGAGGCGATTGGCACTCTCGTCCGATGAAACCCCAGGTCGTGCGGTTGTCTGGGTGGGGTCTGACCCTCCTGGCTACGCTTGTGCGCTAATGGATGACGATCTCACAGCTCTGGTCGTGGCGGACGCGCGTGAGCACATGGCCAAGGCGGTGGACCACACCCAGGCAGAGTTCGGTGCGGTCCGCACCGGACGGGCGACGCCGGCCCTCGTCGAGCACCTGAAGATCGAGTACTACGGAACCGAGACCGAACTGCGCCAGATGGCCGGGTTCAGCGTGCCCGAGGCCAGGCTCTTGGTGGTGTCGCCCTACGACAAGGGGGCTCTGCCGGCCATCGAGAAGGCGCTGCAGAGCTCCGACCTAGGGATCACCCCGTCCAACGACGGCTCGGTCATCAGGCTGTCCTTCCCGGTACCCACCGAGCAGCGCCGAAAAGAGCTGGTGAAGGTGGTCAAGCAGAAGGCAGAGGACGGCCGGGTCACGGTGCGCAACATCCGTCGCTCGGCTCGCCACGATCTCGATGCCATGCAGAAGGAGGGGGACCTGTCGAGCGACGAGCTCGAACGTATTGAAAAGGATCTCGACAAGTTCACCCAGGATCACGTTGCTGCCATCGACAAGCTGCTCGCCCACAAGGAGCAGGAGCTCCTCGAGATCTGACGCTGGCCGGGCCCGTGGCCCGGCCGTGAGAGGAAACGACTGACGTGGAACACGGCCCGGATCAACGAGAGGACGACCTGACTCGAACCGACGTGCCTGTCACACGTCCGGAGCCGTCCGGGCCGGCCACTGACCGGGTACGGATCGTAGGGGCCGAGCCCGCAGGGGAGAGCACCTCCGAGCTGCCCGTGGTGCCAGGGCTGTCCCGTGACCCGAGCGACGACGAGAGCGGGCCGGCAGTGGACCCGGAAGGTGAAGCGGATCTCGACGGGGATGAGTTCGACGGCGGGAAACCGAGCGTCCGATTGACCGCCCCGCCTGGCGACCAGGCGCAGCCGTCCCACGCAATCGACCCGGTGGCTCCCGGCGGGACGGCAGTCCCCAGCGGACCGCCGACCACCGAGCTACCCCACTGGACCGAGCCTGCCACCGGCCAGGTGCCGGCGGTCCTGGCGCGTGACTCCGGAGATGAAGGCGCCGAAGCGGGCTCGGGGATCATTCCTCCGACCTGGCGCGAGGAGGATGCCGACTGGGTCGCCCACGAAGAGGAGTTCGAACCGTCGATGTTCGGCGGCGACCATGTCCCGCTTGGATCGCTCGACGAGACCGACGCGACGGATACCGAGCGGCGGCCCTGGGAGTTCGACCTCGAATCGGACGAAGGGGTGTCGACCATCGCCCCCATCACGGAGCCGGTCGAAGCTGTGGGCCCGGAACCGGCCGGCGGCGGTGGGGAACGCGGAGACGGGGTATCGGTGGAGCCGGGCACGCACGCCCCCACCTTCGATCCGGGCGACACGGGCATCGGCGCTGTGGCCGGAGCCGGTGTGGAAGCCGTCGTGTCGGGGACCGCCGACCACTCCTCCCTCGGAGCGGCCGAGCCGGTGGGCGCAGGGAACGAACCAGCCGACGACCAGTTGACCGACACCGAGCGGGCCAGACCGACGGGTTCGGCCCGCCAGGGCCGCGCCAGGCGCGCCGGGTTGTTGCCCGGCCGTCTCCGGGCCAAGCGGCCCGAGGATTCCGACGCGCTGGTCGAAACCCCGCTGGCCGCCGAGCCTCCCGGGGCGTCGGTCACCGACGTGCCGGGTGCAGGCCGCAAGCGACGTGGCGTGGCCGGATTGGCCGCTGCCGATCGCACGGCCGAGCGGGAGAGCGACCAGCGGGCTGCGGACAGCGAGTCGACCGCGGATGCCGGAGCGGGCAACGGGGTGCCCGACGACACGCTCGCCGGGGCGTCGGCCGCGGCTGCGGCTGGCGGGACTGTCTACCGCCGGTCTCACCGGCGCGCGCCATCGGAACGACGCACCGGGTCCGAGGCTTCGGACGCCCTGGCGCCCACCGGGGGCGGGCCGCCGGAGCCACGTCGGTCCCGGATCTCGAGGCCACAGGAGCGGGGGAGCGGTAGGCAGGGGCCGGGGATCGGACTCCGTGTCGGCACCGGTGTCGCTGTTGCCGTCATCGCCCTGGTGGAATTCAAGTTGGGCACCGTCACCTCGCTGGTGTTGGTCCTCGTGGTGGCCACCTTCGCGGCAGGTGAGTGTTTCGCAGTGCTCCGGCGGGCCGGCTATCACCCGGCCACGCTGCTCGGCCTGGTCGGCACCATTTCGCTGATGATCGGGGCCTACAGCAAGGGGATCGCCGCCCTGCCACTGGTCCTGGTCCTGATCGTGGTGTTCACGCTGATCTGGTATCTGTTCGGTATCGAGCGGGGCTCCCCGGTGGCCGGCACGGCGGCGACCCTGCTGACCGTCGGCTGGGTGTCGCTGCTCGGCTCCTACGCCGGGTTGCTCCTGTCCCCGTCGATGTTCCCCGATCGGCACGGCATCGCATTTCTGCTCGGGGCCATCATCGCAACGGTGGCCAATGACGTCGGAGCGCTGACCATCGGTGGTTGGCTCGGAAGCCGACCGCTGGCTCCGACGATCAGCCCCAACAAGACCTGGGAAGGCCTGTTCGGCGGGGCGGTCTTCTCCATCCTCTTCTCGACCGTGGTGGTCGGTGCCATCCACCCGTGGACGCCGGCCAATGCTGCCCTCCTCGGGGTGGTGGTGGCGGTGGTGGCACCCATCGGGGATCTGTGCGAGTCACTACTGAAGCGCGACCTCCGTCTGAAGGACATGGGCACGCTGCTGCCGGGCCACGGCGGCATCCTCGACCGGATCGACGGACTCCTGTTCGTGCTGCCCGCCACGTTCTACCTGGTGCGCGCCCTGAATATTGCCTGAGGATCGGGCAGGCTAGAGGCATGGCCATTCCGATCGGCAGCGCTGCTCCGCACCCCTCCGGGGATCGCAGAGCAGTGCCCGGGGGGGTGTTCTCCCCGGTCGAGGCGGTGTCGGTCAGCCTGGTGGGGTCCACCGGGTCCATCGGGACCCAGGCCATCGACGTGATCGAGGGATGTCCCGACCGGTTCACCGTGGTGGCGCTCGGAGCCCACCGATCGGTGGACGCGCTCGCCGACCAGGCCCGTCGGCTGCGACCCGAGGTGGTGGCCATCGGGGAGACGGCTCTCGCCCCCGCGTTGGCGCGGTTGCTGCCTCCGGGCATCGAGGTGGTGGCCGGCGGCGAGGGCCTGGCCTCCATCGCCACCGTCGCCGACGTGGCTGTCAACGGGGTGGTGGGGTTCGCCGGGCTGTCGGTGACCCTCGCCGCGCTCGGAGCCGGTCGTCGGCTGGCCCTCGCCAACAAGGAGTCGATCATCGCCGGCGCCCCCCTGGTGCAGGAGGCCCGCCGCACCCGGGGCGCCGAGATCATCCCGGTCGATTCCGAGCACTGCGCCATCCACCAGTGCCTCCGGGCCGGCGCCGCCGGCGAGGTGCGGCGGCTGCTGTTGACCGCATCGGGAGGCCCGTTCCGGGGCCGCACCCGCGAGGAGCTCGCAGTGGTGGAGGTGGCCCAGGCCCTTGACCATCCGACCTGGGCCATGGGTCCGAAGATCACGGTGGACTCGTCCACCCTGATGAACAAGGGGCTCGAGGTGATCGAGGCCCACGAGCTGTTCGGGATCCCCTACGACGCCATCGACGTGGTGGTCCACCCCCAGTCGATCATTCACTCGATGGTCGAGTATGCCGATGGAGCGGTGATGGCCCAGTTGTCCATGCCCGACATGCGCCTTCCCATCGGGTACGCGCTCACCTATCCGGACCGCCTGCCGGTGCCCTTCGGTGCCATCGACTGGTCGCAGCTGGCGACCCTTGAGTTCGAAGAGCCGGATCGAGCCCTCTTCCCGTGCCTGGACCTCGCCTATCGGGCGGGCCGGGTGGGCGAACTTGCGCCGGCTTGGCTCAACGCGGCCAACGAAGTGGCCGTGGAGGCATTCCTGACCGGCCGCATCTCGTGGACCGCCATTGCCGAGGTCGTCGAGGTGACCCTCGACCGGTACGAGGCACCGGGCACCGCCGGGCCGTCGACGGGTGGTCAGCCGCACACGGTGGCCGACGTGCTGGAGGCCGACGCCACCGCGCGCCGTCTGGCCGAAGGCGTGGTCGCCGCCAGGGGGGCGGCAGCGTGAGCGCCACCGATACCCGGCCGGCGTTGCCGCAGCCGGTGGTTCCGCCTCCGGCCGCCGTGCCCGAGCGAGTGAAATCGCCGACGCGGTCGGTGGTCGAGCTGGTGGCGGCGGTGGGCTTGATCGTCCTGGTGGCGGTGGTTGCCGGGCTCACCGATCTGCTCATCGTGATCGCCTGCATCGTCGTCATGATCATGGTGCACGAGCTCGGCCACCTGCTGGCCGCCAAGCGCGGTGGCATGAAGGTGACCGAGTACTTCCTCGGCTTCGGCCCCCGCCTCTGGTCCTTCCGGCGGGGGGAGACCGAGTACGGGATCAAGGCCTTCCCGCTCGGCGGGTACGTGAAGATCCCCGGAATGACCAACCTCGAGGAGGTAGACCCCGCCGACGAGGCCCGCACCTATCGCCAGCAACCGTTCCATGCCCGGCTCCTCGTGGCCGTGGCCGGATCAGCCATGCACTTCCTGATGGCCCTCGTCCTGTTGTGGGCACTGCTGGCCCTGGTCGGGGTGCCCAACGCCGACAAGGTGCAGATCCAGGGTGTCGCCCCCGTCGGCGGGAAGCCGGGTCCGGCAGCGGTGGCGGGGATCCAGCCGGGCGATGTGGTGGTCTCGATCGACGGCAAGCCCGTCGCCGGCAGCCTGGGGGCGCTCACCGGCACCGTCCGGGACCACCCCGGCACACCGGTCACCTTGGTCGTCGATCGCGGTGGGCGGACCAGGACGCTCACCGTGACCCCGGCCGACGGTCGCAGCGTGCACGAGGCGGGTGTGGTCGCACCCGCAGGTGACGCTCCGTACGGCGTCATCGGCGTCAGCCTCGGCTCTCCGGTCGAGCGGGCGACGCCCCTCCATGCCCTGGCCTCCACCGGGTCCGACCTGGTCCACTTCAGCTGGGCATCGATCGTGGGTGTCGGGCATCTCTTCTCGCCCAGCGGCGTGGTCCAGCGATTCGACCAGGTGACCAACGCCAAGGCGGCTCAGCAGGCGGCGGCCAACGGCACCCGGGTCGAGTCCATCGTGGGGGCGGTGCGCACCGCCGGCCAGGCAGCGCAGGCCGGCCTCGGGGACCTCCTGCTCATCCTCATCTCCATCAACCTCTTCGTGGGGATCTTCAACCTCTTCCCGATGCTGCCCCTCGACGGCGGCCATGTGGCCATCGCCGTCTACGAGAAGATCCGCACCGGCCGGCGCAAGGTGATGTACCACGCCGACGTGGCCAAGCTGATGCCGTTCACCTGGCTGATGCTCACGTTCCTCGGCGTGCTGTTCGCCACCTCACTGTTGACCGACATCCTCCACCCCATGGCCAATCCCTTCGGCTGAGGCCCCGTCGTCGCCCCCGGCCGCGGCCCCTGGCGATGGGCTCGGGGTGGGCCGCCCTAGCATGGGGGCATGGGACGAGCGGCCTGGACACTCACCGAGCGGCGGCCCACCCGCCAGATCCACGTCGGTGGAGTGGCCGTCGGGGGTGGGGCGCCGGTCACCGTGCAGTCGATGACCACGACCAAGACGGCCGATGCCGAGGCCACTCTCGCCCAGATCTACGCACTGGCCGCGGCCGGGGCCGACCTGGTGCGGTGCACCTGCAACGAAGAGGCGGCCGCCGAGGGCCTGGCCCGCATCGTTCCCCGTTCGCCGGTGCCGATCATCGCCGACATCCACTTCCACCACGAGATGGCACTGGCCGCCCTCGAAGCGGGTGTGCAGGGCCTCCGGCTCAACCCGGGCAACCTGCGCAAGGAGGCCGAGATCAAGCAGGTGGCGGCCGAGGCCAAGGACCGGGGGGTGCCGATCCGCATCGGGGTGAACGCCGGGTCGCTCCACCCCGACCTGTACAAGCGGTTCGGCGGGGCCACGCCCGAGGCGCTGGTCGAGTCGGCGCGTATGGAGTTGGCCTACTTCTCCGAGGTCGGATTCGACGACGTGAAGATCTCGGTGAAGGCGTCGTCGGTCCCCCTGATGATCGACTCCTACCGGCTTGCGTCGGAGACCTTCGACCACCCGTTGCACCTCGGGGTCACCGAGGCCGGGCCGCCGCCCGCCGGGCTCCTCAAGGGAACCGCGGGGATCGCCACCCTGCTGGCCGAGGGGATCGGGGACACCATCCGGTACTCGCTGACCGCTGACCCGGTCGAGGAGGCGCGGGCCGGGCGCCAGCTCCTCGAGGCCCTCGGACTGCGCGAGCGCAAGGGGCTGGACCTCATCGCCTGCCCGAGCTGCGGTCGGGCGGAGATCGACGTCATCGCCGTGGCCAAGGCCGCCCAGGAGGCGCTGGAGAACCGCAACCTGCCCATCCAGGTGGCGGTGATGGGCTGCGTGGTCAACGGGCCCGGTGAGGCCCGTGAGGCGGACATCGGGATCGCCGCCGGCCGGAAGCGCGGCCATCTCTTCATCAAGGGGAAGATCGTCCGGGTCGTGCCGGAGGACGAAATGGTCGATGCCCTGGTATCGGAGGCCGAGCGGCTGGTGGCCGAGGGGGTGGAGGCCAGGTTGGCCGCGGCCGACTCCGGTGCCGAGGCCGAGGCCGAGGCCGACCGGCGCGAGCTGCTCGACGCCCAGGGCACCGATGCGAACGCATCCGAGACCAAGGTGGCCCTGATCCGGAAGCGGTTCGGCGAGCAGCCACCGGCGGGCAGCTGACCGGTCGGTCCGGTGGGCCCGGCGGCGGCGGGCCGCCCGCCGGCGTTCGGGCGCCTCGGGGTCGGACAGTAGGATCTGCGCCCATGCGCATGTCTCGGCTCCTGGTCCGCACCCTGCGAGAGGCGCCGGCCGATGCCGAGGTGGCTAGCCACCAGCTGCTGGTGCGGGGCGGGTACATCCGGCGGCTCGCCTCGGGTGTCTACACCTTCCTGCCGTTGGGAATGCGGGTGCTGCACAACGTGGAGCGGATCATCCGCGAGGAGCTCGACCGGTCCGGCTGCCAGGAGCTGCTGCTTCCCGCGTTGCAACCTATCGAGCTGTGGCAGGTGAGCGGTCGGGCCGCGCTCTTCGGGAGCGATGCGCTTCCGGCCATGACCGTCGACGCCCGGGGGGGGACCTTCGTGCTCGGCCCGACCCACGAAGAGGTGGTGACAGTCACCGTGGGCCCGGAGGTCGACTCCTACCGTCAGCTCCCCCTGACCGTCTACCAGATCCAGGTCAAGTTCCGCGACGAGGCCCGGCCCCGGTTCGGGCTGCTGCGGACGAGGGAGCTGATCATGGCTGACGCCTACTCCTTCGACGTGGACAAAGAGGCCATGCAGGAGTCGTACCGCACCGTCTTCGACGCCTACCTGAGGATCTTCGACCGGCTCGGGCTCGAGGCCACCCCGGTGGAGGCGGCCTCCGGGGCCATCGGCGGCGACGTCAACCACGAGTTCATGGTCCCCTCCGCCGTCGGCGAGGACCACTTCGTCTCGTGCCCGGCCTGCGGGTACGCCGCCAACGTGGAGGCGGCGATCAGGGGTGGAGCCGGCGGCGCTGCCACGGAAGGCGGGGCCGACGGGGAGGTGCCGGTGGTCGAACATCACACGCCGGAGCGCCCTGGGATCGACGACGTGGTCGCCTTCTTCGCAGGCGACGGCGTGACCGCCGCCGACCTGCTGAAGAGCATGGCCGTGTTCGACGCCGAAGGGCGTCCGTCGCTGGTGCTGCTGGCCGGCGACCGCGAGGCGCGCCTGCCGGACGGATGGCGGCTCTTCGAGGACGACGAGTTCGCAGACCACTCGTCACTGGTCAAGGGCTACATCGGACCGACCGGCCAGCAGGAGCACGGGATCCGGGTGATTGCCGACTTCGGCGTCGCCCGGCCCGGCCCGTGGATCACGGGGGCGAACCGACAGGACCGCCATGTGAGCGGCGCACTCCTCGGCCGCGACTTCGCCGTGGACGAGTGGGGGTCGTTCGTCGAGGTCACCACCGGTGATCCGTGCCCACGGTGCGGCGAGCCCGTCGGACTGGTCCGATCGGTCGAGGCCGCACACACCTTCCAGCTCGGGTACAAGTACTCCGAGGTGATGCCCGGGTCGAACTTCGTGGCCGAGGACGGGAGCGAGGCGATCTTCTCGATGGCCTGCTACGGCATGGGCGTCAGCCGCCTGCTGGCGGTGGTGTCCGAGGAGAACCACGACGACCGGGGACTGGTGTGGCCGGCCGAGGTTGCCCCCTTCCAGGTCCACCTGGCCGCGCTCGGGGCAGGCCGGGTGCCGGAGGTGGCCATGGCGGCCGACCAGGTGTACGAACGGCTGACGGTCGCGGGTGTGGAAGTGCTCTACGACGACCGGGACGTGTCGCCCGGTGTCAAGTTCGCCGATGCCGATCTGCTCGGGGTACCGGTGCGCATGTTGGTGGGGGCCAAGGGGCTCTCGCGAGGAGTGGTGGAATGGCGCTCGCGTGCCACCGGGGAGGAACGCGACCTGCCCCTGGATGCCGTGGTGGAGGAACTGGCCGGCCTCCGGTCGTAGGTTCCGGCGACGATGCCCGGCTCGGTCGGCCGGGGTGCGGAGCGCCGGGCAATCACGGTTGTCCACAGGCGGAACCGGGGGGAATCCGCACGTCAGGCCGTTTACGCCGGGAACGGGCGCTGCTATACTTTTGGATCTGCCGTTCGGTTGGAGTGGAGTGACGCTGATGGAGCGTGGGCGGACAGCCCACGCTTTTGTTTTGGTCCGGAACGCTCGCGCCGAAGGTGCAGAGCAGGTCGTATCAGCCAAGCCGATCACGCACGACAGGCAGCAGAATCGCCGACGAGGACACAGGAAGGAGGCAGCACGGATGGTCGAGGATCTCTTTGCCACCCTCCAACCGGTGATGGCCGCTGCCCAACTCGAACTGGTCGACGTCGAGCTGAAATCGGGGGTGCTCCTGGTCACCGTGGATCGCGCCGGTGGCGTCGACCTCGAGGCGTTGACGGACGCCAACCGGGCAGCCTCCACCCTCCTCGACGAACTGGATCCGATTCCGGGGAAGTACTCGCTGGAGGTGTCGAGTCCGGGCATCGAGCGGACCCTGCGCACACCGGCCCACTTCGTGAAGGCGGTGGGTGAGATGGTGACGGTCAAGACGCGTCCCCAGGTCCCCGGGGACCGGAGGCTCCGAGGTCGGCTGGTGGCCGCGGACGACGGCGGGTTCGAACTGGCCGTTGACGGCGCGGCCGAGGGGCGGGTCCGACTGTCCTACCCGGACATCGATCGGGTCCGGACGGTGTTCGTCTGGGGCCCCGATCCGCGTCCCGGCGGGGGTAGGTCGGCTGGCTCCACCAAGAAGAGCGCCACGCAGCGGAAGTCAGAGCAGACGAAGACGACGGAGAAGAGGAAGCAGGTCGTTACCCCATGAGCAAGACGAACTTCGAATTCCTTGATGCGCTCGGTCAGATCGCACGGGACAAGGGAATTTCCGTGGAGACCCTCCTCGACGCACTGGCCAACGCGCTGGTGGCGGCCTACAAGCGGCGGCCCGACGCGGCCGAGGAGGCCGTGGTCACCATCGATCCGGAGTCGGGTGAGATCCGGGTCTACGGGCAAGAGCTCGACGAGGACAGCAACGTGATCCGCGAGTGGGACGACACCCCCGACGACTTCGGTCGGATCGCGGCGCAGACGGCAAAGCAGGTCATCCTGCAGCGGATCCGGGAGGTGGAACGCGACCTCAAGTACGAGGAGTACGCCGGCCGGGAGGGTGACATCGTCACAGGGATCGTGCAGCAGACCGACAACCGCTACACCCTCCTTGACCTGGGAAAGGTCGAGGCACTGCTGCCCCAGGCGGAGCAGGTCTCCTATGAACGGTACGAGCACGGGGCCCGGCTCAAGGCCTACATCGTCGAGGTGCGCAAGACCACCAAGGGCCCCCAGATCGTGGTCAGCCGTAGCCATCCGGGTTTGATCAAGCGCCTGTTCGAGCTCGAGGTCCCCGAGATCTCGTCGGGAGCGGTGGAGATCAAGGCCGCAGCCCGTGAGCCCGGCCACCGCACGAAGATAGCGGTGTGGTCGAACGACCCGAACGTGGATCCGGTGGGGGCCTGTGTGGGCGCCCGGGGTTCGCGGGTCCGGATGGTCACCAACGAGTTGCGCGGCGAGCGGGTCGATGTGGTGCCGTACTCCGATGACCCGGTGGAGCTGATCCAGTCGGCGCTGGCCCCGGCGCGTGTGCGCGAGGTGCGGCTCGACGACGAGACCGGTACGGCCACCGTCATCGTCAGCGACTACCAGCTCTCGTTGGCCATCGGCAAGGAAGGTCAGAACGCCCGGTTGGCGGCCAGGTTGACCGGTTGGCGGATCGACATCAAGAGCGAGACGCAGCTGGCCGACGAGGAGTCGGGCTACGCCGGCGAGGAGTGGGCGGAGGGCGAGTGGATCCAGAACGAATCCGGCGAGATGGTCTGGCAGCCGGCCGAGGGCGGCACCGCGGTGTCCGCCACCGAGTGGTCGCAAGGGGCTGAGGGGGCCGAAGAGGCCCCTGGCGGCGTCGACGGGACCGCCACGGGGTCGGGTGAGGCCACTGCCGCCGCGGCTGTCACCGCCTCCGCGGCCGTCACCGCCGACGAGACGGCCATCGAGGGCATCCCCGACGAGACCACTGCCACCTCGACCGAGACCGCCTCCGAGCCGGTCGCTTCCGAAGCGGTCGGTGCCGACGAGGGTTCCGAGGGGAGCTCAGCCGAGGGGGGTTCCGCATAGCTCCGCTGAGGACCTGCATCGGGTGCCGACGGACGTGCTCCGCCGACAAGCTGATTCGGGTGGTGCGACGGGGTGACGCCTCGCTCCAGGTCGGCCGGCATCAGCCCGGCCGGGGTGCGTGGCTCTGTACGGACTCGCCTGGGTGTTTCGATCGGGCAGTGGAGCGGCGGGCGTTCGAGCGGGCCTTCCATGAGCGGGTCGGGAGTGCCGAGGTAGACCAGTTGAGGAATGCGCTCCGATTGCGACCCGGAGGGTTGCCAGAGCCGGGCTCGGAGGGTCCGGTGCCGTGATGTGCGAGGATAGAGGGTCGTATGTGCGTGTCTGCATGTGCGACATCGAATGAAGGGCAGTAACAGCCGTTGCCGAAGAAGATCCGCGTCTACGAGCTCGCTCATGAGCTCGGCCTGACCAACAAAGAGGCGCTTGACCTCTGCCTGTCCCTCGGGATGGGTGTGAAGAGCCATTCGTCGTCCATCGAGGACGCCCAGGCCGACCGCGCCCGCCGAAAGGCGGACCGGGAGGGCCTCCGCCGACCGGTGCAGCCCGAAGAGCCTGCACCTCCGGCCAAGAAGGCTGCCGCCACGAAGACGGCCGGGGCAAAGAGGGCGGCTCCTGCGCGAGCAGTCGGCGGGACTGCCGAGTCCGCTCCGAGCACGTTCGCCGAGCCCGCCGCCGATGCCGGCAGTCCGGCCGGGGCCGGCCCGGAGGCGCCGTCGACGCCTCCGATCAAGCGCTCGGGTACGAGGCTGATCACCAGCCGTCCTGCCTCCGAGCATCCAGCCGCACCGCCGCCTTCCCGTGCCCCGTCGGCGCCGATGCCCGCGGCTCCTGCCGCTGCTCCGACATCCGCACCGGCACCGACGGCGCCTCTCGGCCCTCCGGTGGCACCTGCGACCCAGGCTCCGCCCACGCCGAGACCGGCTCCCGCCCCGGTCGCCGCCGAGGCCCAGGCTCCGTCCACGCCGAGACCGGCTCCCGCACCGACGGCCGCCGAGGCCCCCGCCGCGCCTGCGGCTGCGCCGGCCGCCCTCGTCGTGGCCGCTCCAACTGCTGCGCCGGCCGCGCCCCTCGTGGCCGCTGCGCCGGCCGCACCCGCCGCACAGCGTCCCCCTGCCCCTGTCGGCGGTGGGCCCACGCCGCCCTCGTCGGCTCCGGCCCGTCCTCCGACGAGCGCCTCGGGACGGCCGATCCCCCCTCCTCCCGGAGGACCTCCCCGATCGGTCACGGGCAAGCCCATACCTCCACCGCCTGGAGCGGGTGGTCGCCGTGCCGCCCCTGGTGCCACGCGCCCCGGGGGATCGAGCGGATACACCGGCCGCCCTGGCGGGCCCGGCTCCAGCGGTAGCCGACCCGGCGCAGGGCCCCGCACCGGTGGCCCCTCTGGGGGAGCACCTAGCACCGGCTACGGAGGCCGCCCCGGCGGCGGAACCGGTGGCGGATACGCGGGTCGTCCCGGTGGCGGTCCCGGTGGCGGTCCCGGTGGTGGCGGTCCCGGCGGTGGTCCCGGAGGCCGCGGAGGGCCCGGTGTCGGCCGTGGGCGCCCCAACCAGCGCCGACCGCGTCGTCGCCGTCGCAACCTCGAAGAGCTCGAGCCGACGCAACTGACCGCGTACGCGCCGTCGACGGCACCTGTACCCGACATGGAGGTCATCATCGAACGCGGTTCTACCGCGCGCGACCTGGGCCCGAAGCTGAACCGGTCCGCCGGCGACGTCATCCGCTTCCTGCTGTTGCAGGGGGAGATGGTGACGGCCACCCAGTCACTCACCGACGACATGATCCTCCTGTTCGCGGCCGAGCTCGGGGCGGAGGTCCGCCTGGTCGACCCCGGCGAGGAGCGCGAGGCCGAATTGCTGGCCAAGTTCTTCGACGAGGACGACGAGGAAGAGGACGAGGCCGATCTGCGGTCCCGGCCGCCGGTGGTCACCGTCATGGGCCACGTCGACCACGGCAAGACACTGCTGCTCGACCGCATCCGATCGGCCAACGTCGTTGCCGGCGAGGCCGGTGGGATCACCCAGCACATCGGCGCGTACCAGGTCGAATGGAACGGGCATCCGATCACCTTCATCGACACGCCGGGTCACGAGGCCTTCACCGCCATGCGAGCGCGTGGGGCCGAGGTCACTGACATCGTGGTACTGGTGGTGGCCGCCGATGACGGCGTCATGCCGCAGACCATCGAGGCGATCAACCACGCCAGGGCGGCCGATGTGCCGATCGTGGTGGCTGTCAACAAGGTGGACCGCGAGGAGGCCGATCCCAACAGGGTGCTCCAGCAACTGTCCGAGCACGGTCTGGTCCCCGAGGCCTGGGGCGGCGACACGATCACGGTGGAGATCTCGGCGCTCCAGAACCTCGGCATCGACGACCTCCTCGAGCAGATCGTCCTGGTCGCCGAGGTGGAGGAGCTGGTGGCCAGTCCCGAGGGACGGGCGCGCGGCGTCGTGCTCGAGGCGGAGCTCGAGATCGGACGGGGCCCTGTGGCTTCGGTCATCGTAGAACGCGGCACCCTTCGGGTCGGCGACCCCATCGTCGCCGGCGCGGCATGGGGCAAGGTCAAGGCCCTGGTCGACGACCGCGGCGACCAGATCAAGGAGGCTCCGCCCTCCACTCCGGTGCAGGTGCTGGGGTTCTCCGTGCCGCCCGAGGCAGGTGACGAGTTCCGGGTCGCCCCGGAGCTGGCGCAGGCCCGCACCATCGGCGAGGCCCGGGCCCATCGGTACCGGGTGGCCGGCCATGTCCCGGCGGCCACGTCGGCACTGGGCGGGGCCAAGCTCGAGGATCTGTTCGAGCAGATCCAACGCGGTGAGACCGCCACCCTCAACCTGATCCTCAAGGCTGACGTCCGCGGCTCGCTCGAAGCAGTGACCGAGAGCCTGCGCAAGCTCGAGCGGGAGGACGTCAAGCTCAGCTTCGTGCACCGAGGAGTGGGAGGGATCACCGAGTCCGACGTGGAACTGGCCCAGGCGTCGAACGCCACCATCATCGGCTTCAACGTCCGGCCCGATCGGCGCTCACGCGAGATGGCGGCCAAGGCCGACGTGGAGATCCGCACCTACGAGATCATCTACAAGCTGCTCGAGGATCTCGAGGCGGCCATGCTGGGACTGCTCTCGCCCGTCTACGAAGAGGTGGTCACCGGCGAGGCCGAGGTGCGCCAGGTGTTCCGGGTGCCCCGCATCGGGGCCATCGCCGGGTGTTACGTCCGGGAGGGCGTCATCACCCGCGGTTCGAAGGTCCGGTTCCTCCGCGACGGTGTGGTCATCTGGAAGGGTGCCATCACCTCGCTCCGGCGGTTCAAGGACGACGCCCGAGAGGTGCAGGCCGGGTTCGAGTGCGGCATCGGGCTCTCGGACTACCAGGACCTCAAGGAAGGCGACCTCATCGAGACGTTCGACGAGCGGGAAATCCCCCGCACCTAGCCGAAGTCGCCGTCCGGTCTCCGGGTGGCGTCACCGAGGGTCCGGGGATGGAGCGGAGGAGCCGTGTCAGGTCGTCGCCAGGACAATCGGGGGGCAGCTCCCTACCCGAGGTCGTTGCGGGTCAACCAGGTGCTGCGCCAGGTGTTGGCCGAGGAGATCGAGCGACTCGCCGATGCCGACGAGCGCTTGCGCCTGGTCACCGTGACCGCGGTCGACACGGCTCCCGACCTCCGCCACGCCTCCGTGTACCTGAGCTCCCTCTCCGAGGACGCCGCGGACGCCCTGGCCGAGCGGAGGGCCCAACTGCAACGGACCCTGGGACGCCAGATCCGGATGAAGCGCACCCCCCAGCTGGACTTCGCCGTGGACCCTGCAGTGGTGGCCGGGAGCAAGGTCGAAGACGTGCTGCGTCGGATCCGAGACAAGGAGGACGGGTCGCCGGAGGGCGATCCGTCGCCCTACTCCGAGCGGTGAGTCCGCCCGGCGCCGACCAGGTGAACGGACTGGTCGTGGTGGACAAGGAGGCCGGGTGGACCTCCCATGACGTGGTCGCCCGCTGTCGGCGCATCTTCGGCCAGCGCCGTGTCGGCCACGCTGGAACGCTCGACCCCGACGCCACCGGCGTGCTCCTCGTCGGCCTGGGGCGGACCACTCGGTTGATGCGGTTCCTCACCGCCCTGCCGAAGACCTATGAGGCCGAGGTGGTCCTCGGCACGGCGACCTCCACCCTCGATGCCTCCGGCGAGGTGACCGGAACCTGGGACATGGACGGGGTCACGTTGGCGGATGTCCGGCGGGCAGCTGAGGCGCTCACCGGCCCGATCGAGCAGGTCCCACCGATGGTCTCCGCCGTGAAGGTCGGCGGCCAGCGCCTCCATGCCCTGGCCCGTCAGGGCATCGAGGTCGAGCGCGCACCCCGACCGGTCACGGTGCACCGCTTCGACGCCTCTCCCACAAAGACCCCGGGGGTGTTCCGGATCGACGTGGAGTGCTCGTCGGGAACCTACGTGAGGGTGCTGGCCGCCGACCTGGGGGCTGCCCTGGGCGGCGGCGCCCATCTCCAGAACCTCCGCCGTACACGGATCGGGTCGTTTGCCGCCGAGGACGCCCGGTTGGTCGACGAGCTGACCCCGGCCGTGGTGCTCACTCCGGCCCAGGCCCTGCGTGACCTCGACCAGGTGGTGGTGCCCATCGACGTCCAGAAGCTCGTCGCGCGTGGCCTGCCTCTCGACCGGGTGCCACTCGGGATCACCGGGGCCGGTCCATGGGGCCTGGTCGACCAGGGGCACCGTCTGCTGGCGGTCTACGAGGCGACCGAGACCGACCGCATCCGTCCGGCCGTGGTGGTCGAGTCGGCAGGATGAGCGCCGCTGGGCCCGCCGCAGCCGGGCGGCCACGGACGGATCGTCGTTGACTCGGCGGTAACCTTCCCCGGTGATGGACATCGTGACCGAACCATCGACCTCCCAGCCCCCTGTAGGGGGTTCCGCGGTGACCATCGGTGCATATGACGGGGTGCACCTGGGCCATCGCGCACTCCTGGCCGAGCTGAAGACGCGGGCGGAAGCCGACGGCCTGACCACCGTGGTGGTCACCTTCGACCGACACCCGGCGACGGTGGTCCGACCGGAGTCGGCGCCGTCGCTGCTGTGCGATCTCGAGCAGAAGCTCGAGTTGCTCGAGGCAGCAGGCGTCGATCGCACGGTGGTCCTCTCCTTCGACGAGGAGCGGGCCAACGAGTCGGCCGAGGCGTTCGTCGACGAGGTCCTCGTCGAGAGCCTCGATACGCGCCTGGTCGTGGTGGGCGAGGACTTCCACTTCGGGCACGGTCGCAAGGGCAATGTGGCCCTGCTGAAGGAGATGGGATCGGTGGCAGGCTTCGCCGTGGACGGCGTGTCCCTCGAGGCCGACCGGGGCCCGGGTGGCCTGCCCGGTGAGACGATCTCCTCCACCCGGGTACGCACCCTGGTGTCGGAAGGCCGAGTCGAGCACGCCGCAACCCTCCTCGGGCGGCCCCACCAGGTCAGGGGACCGGTGGTCACCGGTGACCGGCGCGGAGGGGCCGAGCTCGGCTTCCCGACGGCCAACGTCGACGTCCCTACCGGGGTCTGCCTGCCCGCCACCGGCATCTATGCCGGGTGGTTCGACCGGGCGGACGGAACCAGGTGGGAGGCGGCCATCTCGGTGGGCTGGCGACCCACGTTCTACGGAGGTGACGGCGAGCTCCTAGTGGAGGCCTACCTGCTCGACTTCGCCGGCGACCTCTACGGGGAGCAAGCGCGGGTGGGCTTCGTGTCCCGACTCCGCGATGAGCTGGCCTTCGAGTCGGTGGAGGCACTGGTCGAACAGATGGGACGCGACGTGGCCGAGACCCGGGCGCGCCTGGCCGCGTCGGGCTGACCTCGCCTGACCTGGCACCGGTACCGCGGGGTTCAGAAGATGGGTGAGTCGCCGAGGAGTTCGGTGCGCAGTTCGCGCTTGAGGACCTTGCCGGCGGGATTGCGTGGCAGCGCCTCGCCCCTGAACCAGAAGCGGGACGGCACGTTGAACGCGGCCAACCGCTCGCGGACGAAGCGCGCCAGCTCGTCGGCGCCTACGTCCTGGCCAGGTCGGAGGACGACCACCGCGCCGACCTCCTCGCTGAGGACGGGATGGGGCACACCGATGACCGCGCAATCGGCCACGGCCGGATGCTCGAACAGGGCTGCCTCCACCTCGACGCAGTACACGTTCTCGCCGCCGCGGATGATCATGTCCTTGGCCCTGTCGACGATGTGGACGAAACCTTCCTCGTCGACGCGGGCCACGTCGCCGGTGTGGAGCCATCCCCTGGTGAACGACGCAGCGCTCTCCTTGGGACGGTTCCAGTAGCCCCGCACCACGTTGGGACCCTTGATCCACAGCTCACCGGTGCGCTCCGGATCGACCGGCTGGTCGGTCGGCGGCTCCTCGCCCGCGTACTCCTCTGGCACCACGGCAACGTCGCAGACCGGGGCCGGCGGGCCGACGCTGTCGGGCTTGCGGACGTAGTCGTCCCCCGCGTTCATGGTCGTCATGGCCGAGGTCTCGGTCAGGCCGTAGCCGTTGCCGGGGGCGCCGGCGGGGAAGTGCTGCTTGATCCGGCGGACCAGGTCCGGTGGGGCCGGTGCACCGCCGTACGAAATTGAACGCACCGAGGAGGTGTCGGTCTTGGCGAACGCGGGTGAGTCGATGACCTGCATGACCATGGCCGGCACGCCGCCGAAGATGGAGATCCGCTCACGCTCGATCAACTCGAGGGCCCGCTCGGGGTCGAAGTGGTGCATCATGACTAGCTTGCCCCCTGCGGCCGTATTGGTCACCAGCACGGCGTGGCACCCGGTGGCGTGGAAGAGGGGCACCGACAGGAGGTTGGCGTTCTGGCCGCCTCCGCTCACGTCGGCGACGGTCCCGCTGCGCCGCATGGTGCCGGTGGTCGAGACGAAGAACAGGTTCATGAGGTTGGACACGCTGTTCCGGTGGGTGCCGACGGCGCCCTTGGGCCGACCGGTGGTGCCCGAGGTGTAGAAGATGGTGGCGTCGTCGTCCGGGTCGATGGGGACCTCGGGAAGGGTGGCGCCCGGCGCCGGGGTGCCGACCACGTCGGCGAAGGGGATCACCGGGAAGGGGTCGGATCCGGGCCGGTCCACCATCGCCCCGACGGCCGCCCGGCGCCCCCCGTGGTCGGGGTCGTGCTCCTCGCAGGTGACGATCATGGCCCTGAGGTCGGGTAGCTCGGCGAGATGGTGGAGGATGCGACCCTGTCGCTCCTCGTCCACGAACACCACCGAGGTGCCCGAGTCGCTGAGACCGAAGGACAGCTCGTCGCCGACCCACCAGGCGTTGAGCGGGACGACGACCGCCCCGACCGAGATGGCGGCCCAGAAGGCGATGATCCACTCGGGCAGGTTGCGCATGGCAATGGCCACGCGGTCGCCCTTGGTGATCCCGAACCGGTCGATGAGCTGCCGGCCGAGGGTGGCGGCGGTCCGGAAGTGCTCGTCGAAAGTGACCCGTTCGTCCTCGTAGACGAGGAAGTCCTTGTCCCCGTGGTGGGACGACAGCTCGAGGACCGTCCGCAGGTTGGACGGAGCAGTCTTCCAGGTGCGGGTGGGGATGCCCCGGATGTCCAGCTCCTCCATCTCGAACGGTTGGCCCGCCGCCGTCAGGGTGGCGGTCACCTCGGCCAGAGTGGGGACGGCTGGTGCTTCGTCCGATGTCCCCGATTGCTGTTCGACCGAGTCGGCCATGACTGCTCCTCTCCATGATGGCCGTCCGCCCGGCGGCGCCCATCGGGACGTCCGGGTGTTCCGGCCGTGTCCTACGTGTTGACCGGCGGGACGGGGCGGGGCGGTACCGTGCCGGACTCCCGGAACACGGCGGTGCGGTAGTAGGCCAGCTCGGCCACGCTCTCGCGGATATCGTCCATGGCCCGGTGGCCACCCGTCTTGACCGGGGCATCCTTCATCACGTCGGGGTACCAGCGGTTGGCCAACTCCTTGATCGTCGAGACGTCGATCGACCGGTAGTGGAGGTACTCCTCGATCTCGGGGAGGTAGGCGGCCAGAAACCGGCGGTCGGTGCCGATGGAGTTGCCGGCCAGCGGCACAGTGCGGGCTTTGGTCACATGGGTGCGGATGAACTCGAGGGTGGTGGCCCCGGCCTCCTCCAGTGACACGGTCGATGCGGCGATTTCGGCGAGGAGGCCGCTCCTGGTGTGCATATCCCGGACGAAGTTGTCCATGGCGTCGAGCTGCTCGGCCGTGGCCGACACCACCAGGTCGGGTCCTTCGGCCACCACGGCCAGGTCGTCATCGGTGATCAGGGTGGCGACCTCCACGATGACATGACGGGCGGAGTCGAGCCCGGTCATCTCGAGGTCCATCCACACCAGCACGCGGTCACGCTACCGGGTGACGGCCCGCCGGCCAATGTGACGACGCGTCAGATCCCTGACCGAACCTGGGGTTCCCGCGGCACCCCGTGGGGGCGATAGCGTCCGCAGGAGGACGAGCGGAGGAGTCCGATGGCCCCGGGAGCACACAGCGGCGTTGATCTGGTACCCGCCGGGGAGTGCGGACGCGCCCCGGTGGTTCCGGCACCCCTGACGGTGACGGTGGTCCGGCTCGACCCGGACCTGCCCCTCCCCGGGTACGCCCGGAGTGGCGACGCCGGTGCCGATCTGGTGGCCCGGATCGACGTCATCCTTGCCCCGAGGGGCGGGAGGGCCCTGGTACCCACCGGTATCGCCCTGGCCATTCCGGATGGCCATGCGGGCTTCGTGCAGCCACGCAGCGGGCTGGCGCTCCGTCATGGGGTGACCTGCCTGAACACCCCGGGGCTCATCGACTCGGGGTACCGGGACGAGATCGCTGTCCTGCTGATCAACACCGACCCCGACGTTGCCTACGAGGTGCACCGCGGAGACCGGATCGCCCAGTTGGTGATCCAGCGGGTGGAGACGGCCGACTTCGTCGAAGTCGATCGGCTGCCCGACAGCGATCGGGGCCTGGGCGGCTTCGGATCGACCGGCCGGTGACGGTGATGCGCCGGCTGACCGGTCTGGACGGGGCGTTTCTCTCCCTGGAGTCGCCGACCACCCATCTCCACATCCTCGGCGCGCTGATCTTCGATCCGAGCGGCGTGGCCGGCGGGGTGGAGTTCGGCGACATCCGGGAGATGGTGGCCGAACGGGTGCACCTGGTGCCCCCCTTCCGGATGCGGATGCTCGAGGTCCCCTTCGGGCTTCAGCACCCCTCGATGGTCGACGACCCGGAGTTCGACATCGACTACCACGTCCGACGGACCAGCCTCCCGCGCCCGGGACGCCGACGGGAGCTGGCCGCGCTGGTGGCCGATCTGGCCTCCCGGCCACTCGACCGACGGAAGCCACTCTGGGAGTTCCACGTGGTGGAAGGGTTGGAGCACGGCCATCTCGCCATGGTGTCCAAGGTGCACCATGCCATCATCGACGGCGTTTCCGGGGCGGAAGTGATGGCGGCGTTCTTCGACCTGTCCCCGGAACCGGTGCCCCGCGCGCTCTTCGGGAGGGACACCGCCGGTCGGCAGCCCGGTCAGTCCGGCGGAGCGACAGCCCCTTCCGGGGCTGCGTTCGGCAGCCCGGTCCGTTCGGCCGATCCCACCTGGTCTCCGCCCCCGCTGCCCGGTGAGCTGGACCGGTGGCGCCAGGTGATCGGCGCGCTCCCCAGCCAGGTCGACGCGGTGGCCCGGACCGTGACCCGCACCGTGACGACGGCGCGGACCCTGAGCGGTCGCAACCGGGAGCTGAACGGCACCCTGCCGCCCTCACCCTTCGAGGCCCCCCGGACCTCGATCAACCGGGCGATCTCGCCCCACCGCCGGGTGGCGTTCGCCGAACTGCCGCTCGCCGACATCCGCCGGGTGGGGGAGGTCCTCGGGGGCACGACCAACGACATCGTGCTCGCCTGCACCGCCGGTGCCATGCGGAGGTTCTTTACCGAGCGGGACGAGGAGCTCGAGACCTCGCTGGTGGCAATGGTGCCGGTGTCGGTACGGAGCGAGGACGAACAGGGGGCGTTGGGCAACCGGGTGTCGGGCATGCTGACGTCCCTGGCGACCGGGGTCGAGGATCCCGTTGCCCGCCTGCGCCACATCAGCGACGGGATGCGGGCGGCCAAGGAGCAGAGCCGGTCGATCGGAGGGGAGGTGTTCGCGGCCTGGGCCCAGGCCACCTTCCCCGCCGTGGCCACCCGGCTGTCGCGGCTGGTGACCAACTTCCGGGTGTTCGATCACGTGTCCCCGATGTTCAACCTGATCGTGTCCAATGTGCCCGGACCGGACTTTCCCCTCTACATGGCCGGTGCCCGCATGGTGGCCATGTACCCGCTGGGCCCGGTCATGGAGGGCGTAGGGCTCAACGTCACGGTGTTCTCCTACCTCGACACCATCTACGTCGGGATCCAGGCGTGCTGGGACCTGGTGCCGGACATCGCCACCGTCGCCGACGGCATGCAGGAGTCGCTGGGTGAGCTGGTGCGGGAGGCGGTCCGCCGGGACCGGCCGGTGCCGTGGTGGCACGCCGAACTGCCGGCCTGACCGAAGCCGGCACCGTCCACGACCTGGTCCGATCGGTCGGCGTAGGCCTCGGGCGGCACAGCACCTGACGTGGTTCGCAAGCCGGATGTCGTTCGGGAAATGGCCCGTCTGCTGCTAGGGTGAGTGCCTTACGCGGACGTGGCTCAGCTGGTAGAGCACAACCTTGCCAAGGTTGGGGTCGCGGGTTCGAATCCCGTCGTCCGCTCCAGGGAACGGCCGGAGCCCGGGCAACCTCCCCGCCCGGGGAACGGCCCCGCACGAGCAGGTGGCCCGGGGGTCCGGCGCCTTGCTCATCCGTTGAGCGGACCCGGATCGTGGTCCGGGCGGGACTCGGCCGGGAGGTCGGAAGCGGGGCGGCCGAGGAGGGCGATGGACACGGCGACCATGACATTCGCGGCCCTCGCCGAGGCGATTCGGGCTCGACTGCCGGACGTGCGGGGTCGATGCCTGGTGGTCGGCGTGGACGGGATGTCGGGGGCAGGCAAGAGCAGCTTCGCCCGGCAGCTCGCCACCGAGCTGTCCGCTGCCTTTCTCAACACCGACGAGCTGGTCCCTGGTTGGGACGGCTTGGCGGCATCGCTCGACGTCGTGGTCGAGCGGGTCCTGGTCCCGTTGGCCCTGGGAGAGCCCGGCCGGTGGCAGCGCTACGACTGGGTCGAGGGCCGGCCGGCCGAGTGGGTCGAGGTCCCGTTGTGCGACATCCTGGTCCTCGAGGGATGCTGCGTGGGAACGCCACATGTGGCGGACCATCTCTCCTACCTGGTGTGGATCGAAACGCCCGAGGACGAGCGCCGCCGCCGGCTCCGTGGCCGCAACGACTGGGAGGAGTACGCCGCCTTCTTCGACCGCTGGGCTGCACAGGAGACAGCTCTGCAGGCCGGATCGGGCACCATGGCCCGCGCCGACCTGGTCGTGGACAACAGCGAGGCGCAGAGGCGGAGGCAGGCAGCGTGGGGGGACCGGCTCGCCTATGTGTCCCGCCCTTCGAAAGAGCGAGCCCGAGGGCCCCGGCAGAGTCGGCCGGGGGGGGTGAGCCCACCGACGAGTCCGGAGCACGAGCCCGGAGGAAGGAAGAGACCCGTGTCCCTGCTCCCGCCACTAGTCGGTGCCGGCCAGCTGTACGACGCCCTCGGCGATCAACACCTGCGGCTCTTCGACGCCACCGTCTTCCTGCGCCGGGCTGTCCAGGGAGGTCCGTACACCGTCGAGAGCGGTGCCTCGGGCTACGAGGAGTCGCACATCCCCACCGCGGCGTTCGCCGACATCCCCGGAGAGCTCTCGGACCCGGCGTCGCCCTTCCCGTTCACCGTGCCCGACGCCGAACGGTTTGCCGCCGCCATCGGAAGGCTCGGAGTGGGCGACGACAGCCACGTGGTGGCCTACGCGCAGGAGTCGCCGATGTGGGCCACCCGGCTGTGGTGGCTCCTCAGGTACTTCGGTCATGACGACGTGAGCGTCCTCGACGGGGGACTGGTCGCCTGGAAGGCGTTCGGTGGCGCGCTGGAGCGTGGAGCGCGCCACTACGAGGAAGCGAGTTTCACCCCCCGCACGCAGCCCGGACGCCTGGCGACCCTCGACGAGGTGAAGGCAGTGGCCGAGGGCGCCCCCTTCCATCTGGTGAACGCACTGCCGGCAGGGGCGTTCCGCGGAGAGGGGCCCTGTGCCTATTCGCGCCCCGGTCGGATCCCCTCCAGCGTCAACGTGCCGTGGTCGGACCTGGTGGACCCGGACACCAACCGGTTCAGGGCACCGGATCGGCTGTCGGCGGCGTTCGCCGATTCCGGCGTCGAGGAGGCCGAACCGGTGATCGCCTATTGCGGCGGTGGGATCTCGGCGACGGTGGACCTCTTCGCCCTCGAGCTGACCGGGCGCAGCGACGGCCGCCTCTATGACGGGTCGCTCACCGAGTGGAGCGCGGACCCGGGGTTGCCGCTGGTCACCGGCTGACCGGGGTGCGTTGCGGAGGCGATCACCCGGGTCGGTGGACTCCTCCCGGGCCGGTCACGGCTGACTGCCGGCGAACTCGCCCCACGCGCTCATCGCCGCGTTCAGCTCGTGGCGTAGTCGCTGCTCGACGGCCAGGAACCGGGTGTCCTCCTTCTGGGCAGCGGTGCGGGGCCTCGGCAGGTCGACATCGATGACCGAGGTGACCCGACCCGGACGGGGGCTCATGACGTAGATGCGATCGGAGAGGAACACCGCTTCGGAGATGTCGTGGGTGACGAGGAGGACGGTGGCGCCCACCTCGGACCACACCTGGTTGAGCCACTGCTGCAGGTCGGCCCGGGTGATCCCGTCGAGTGCGCCGAACGGCTCGTCGAGCAGCAGGAGGGGGCGGTCGGCTATCACGGTGCGCAGGAAGGCCACCCTCTGGCGCATGCCTCCTGACAGCTGCCACGGCCAGGCCCGGGTGAACTCGCCCAAGCCGAACCGTTGGAGCAGCGGGAGCGCTCGGCGCCGGGCCTCGTCTCGTCGGACACCTTGGAGCTCGAGCGACAGGCCGACGTTGTCGATGACACGCCGCCAGTCGAGCAGGGCATCGTGCTGGGGCATGTAGGCGCTCGCGCCGAGGCGGTCACAGAGTTCCTCCCCGTTGATCAGCACGTGGCCGCCGCTGGCCCTTTCGAGACCGGCGACGATGTTGAACAGGGTGCTCTTCCCGCAGCCGCTCGGTCCGATCAGCGAGACGAACTCGCCGTCCCGGGCCACGAGGTCGACCCCGTCCACGGCCACGACGTCTCCGTCGTTGCCCGAAAAGCGCTTCGCCACGCCCCGCAGCTCGAGGTTCGCTCCGCGAACGGTCATGGCTTCGGCCTCCAGGGCATCGCCAGGCGTTCGATGAGCCCGACGATGGCGAACAGGGCGAGGGTGAGGATGGCAATGACGAAGACCGCGCCGAGGACCAGGTCGGTCCGGATCGGAGCGGCGCGGATCGCCGTCGTCATGTAGACACCGAGACCCTGTTGGGCTCCGACGAACTCCGCCACGATGGCGGCGCTGTAGGCGTAGGTGACTGAGATCTTGAGGCCCGTGAAGAAGTGGGGAAGGGCGCTCGGGAAGCGGACTCTCCGGAGGAGCTGGAACCGGTTGGCCCGCATGGTGCGCAGCAGGTTCATGGCATCCGGATCCGCCGAGGCCAGTCCCTGCACCAGCCCGACGGAGATCGGAAAGAAGCTGAACAGGGCGACCAGCACGATCTTGGGAACCAGCCCGAAGCCCCACCACACGAGGACGAGCGGGGCGAGTGCGATGATCGGGACCGTCTGAGAGGCCACGATGATCGGGTACAGGCTCCCTCGTACGGGTCGGAAGGAGTCGATGGAGACCGCAAACACCACCCCGACGATGACCGCGAGCGCCATCCCGAGCACCGCTTCCTCGGTGGTGACTCCGATGGCCGGCCAGATGTTGACCCGGTCGTCCCACGTGGAGTGGGCGATGAGGTTCGGCCCGGGGAGCAGTTGGGGGTCGACGTGCCGCACGGTGACGAAGAGCTGCCAGAGCGCCAACACGGCGGCGATCACCAGCAGCGGCGGGACGACGGTCCGGACGCGCCGACCGAACCCCCTCTGCCGCCCAGCGGGGGACGGTCCGGGCGTCGGCGCAAGCGGGGACGCAGGTGGAACGGTGCCCACTGCTTCCGCCAGGGCGGCGTCGTCGGTGCGGACAAGGGCGCTCATGGGTCCATTATGCCCGACAAAACTTGATATAATCGATCGAAATTATAGTATATATCTCTATAGCGCCGGTGTCGGCACCGTGAAGTGGCCCGCGTACCCTGAGGGGTGGACATACCCCCCAGCTGACTAGCGAATGGAACAACCGATGTCACGACGCCTCCGTGTCCTTGCCTCGCCCCTGCTCCTCGTCGTCCTGCTGGGCGCCCTGGTCGCAGCCTGCGGGTCCAGCGCCTCCTCGGCTTCGTCCACCTCCGCTCCGTCGACCACCTCGACCTCGTCCGCCAGGGGGCTCCAGCCCCTGCGCATCGCACTGGACTGGACCCCGAACGTCGACTTCCTGGGCATCTATGTTGCCATCAAGAACGGCTACTTCACCCAGGAGGGGATCAATCCGGTGATCATCCCCTACTCGGGCACCGCAGGGGAGACGCTGATCCAGTCCGGCAAGACGGATCTCGCCTTCACCTACCCCCCCAACATCCCGGCCTATCGGGCCTCGGGGCTGCAGTACCGGGCCGTCGCCGGCCTCAGCCAGGAGAACACGATCGCGCTCGCCGTCCTCCAGTCGTCTCCCTACACCTCGCCCGCCCAGCTGAGCGGGAAGCTCTACGGCGGCTTCGGGGTCCCCAGTGACCCGCCGATCATCAAGTCGATCTTCGAGGCTGCCGGTGTGAAGGACCCCGTCTACCACGAGGTCGTGCTCAACGGCTCGGCCTACCAGGCCCTGGCCGCCAAGCGGGTGGCCTACACCACGATGTTCGGCGGCATCGACGACGTGACCGCCGAGCTCCAGGGCGCCAAGTTGCGTCTGTTCCCGATCCGGAACTACCTCGGAGCCGCCGCCGGCTTCCCCGATGACTCGCTGGCTGCGAGCGACAAGGAGATCAGCACCGACCCGACCTTGCTCCGGCACGGCCTGGCTGCGCTCTCGGAGGGGTACATCTATGCGGCACAGCACCCGGTCGAAGCCGAGGCGGACCTCATCCAGTACAACACGACGGCACTTGCCCACAGCCACAACATCATCGTCGCCACCGGCAACGCCACCGCCCCCACCTTCCTCGACGCTGCCGGCCAGTGGGGATCGCTGTCCGACGCCAGCTTCGCCGGGATCACGCAGATCATGGCGCAGGGAGGCCTGTTCGACGGCAAGACGCCCCCACCGTCCTCTGACGACTACACCAACAGCCTCCTGCCCCAGGGGTGACGGCGTTGTTCATCCGGCGTTCGGCGACTTCCCCTCGAGGGACCCGAACGAGCCGTGACGGAAGGGAGGCACGCCGTTGACCCGGGTGCGAGTGGTGCTCGACTATCTGCACCCGTGGCCGAATGCTGCGGGCTTCTATGTCGCCCGGGCGCGTGGCTGGTACGAAGCGGCCGGCCTCGACGTCGAGCTGCGGACACACGACTACGGCTGGGGGGACACGCTCGAGTACCTCGCTGAGGGCTTGGCCGAGTTCGGGGTGTTCCCCCCGAACCGGCTCCTGGTCCGACGGGAGCGCGGGGAGCCGTTGGCCGCCATCGCCGCCGTCAACCACCAGGGGCTCGAAGCGATCCAGGTGGCGCGCAGCAGCGGGATCACCCGGCCCAGGGAACTCGGTGGTCGGCGGATCGGCTATGCACCGACGCCGCGGGGGCGGGCCATGGTGCAGGCGGCCGTCGCCGCCGACGGTGGCGACCCGGACTCGGTGGTCACGGTCGACACCGGGAGCATCGAGCTCACCCCCGAGTTCCTCCGTGCGGGCAGTGTCGATGCCACTTTCGGCGGCTACTGGGCGTGGGACGCACTGACCCGGGCGATCCCCGCCGACGCGACCCTGGTGTGGCCGGCAGGCGACCTGGGCGTGCCCCGCTACCACAGCTACGTCCTCGGGGCATCCGAACAGCTGCTCCTCTCGTCACCCGACACGGTGCGGCGGTTCCTCGAGGCCACCAGCCGTGGCTTTCGCACGGCGGTCTCCGAGCCGGAGGCGACGCTGCGCGACCTCGAGCAGGCCATCCCCTACGTGCCGTCGTGGCGGCTGGAACGCTCGTTGGAGCTGGTGGCGCCGACCTGGACCCATGACGGCATCTGGGGTGGGCTCCGCGACGAGCTGCTCGGGCCCTATGCCGAGTGGCTCGCGTCGTATGGGATCCTCCGCGCTCCGAGCAGGTGGTCCGGTGGCTTCACCAACGAGTTCCTCCCGCCGCAGAGCGCCGTGGTCCGCTGATCCACCGAATCGGGCGACCTCCCACTGCTCGATGGCTACGGCCGGCGGCGGCAGGCGAAATACGCCTTGACAGAGCTGTCGGTAGGGGGGTGCCCGTTCTCATCGGTCTCGTCGAGGATGAGGAACGTCGGAGCCAGTGCGGACTCGATGCGCGACAGGCTCACGCCGAGCTCGCCGATCTGTTCCTGGTGGAGATCGTACCGGACCCCTTCCACGTGCTCGAAGATCCGGATGTCCCATTGCGACATGCCATCGCCCCCTTGGTCCTCGGCGAAGGAGACGTCGATGACGGCCACGCCGCCGTCGAAGTCGTACACCCACGGTGGTTCGTCGCCCAACCGGCGGAGCTCGCCGAGGGTGTTGACGTCGAAGACGAACAGCCCGCCGTCGTCAAGGTGTTCGTGGACGGAGTCGAACATGGACTGCCAGGCATCGAATGTCAAGAGGTGATTGACGCTGTCGAACACACTGATCACCACGTCGAATCGTTCGCCCAGTGAGAACGACTCCATGTTCCCTTCGTACAGGCGGGCATCGGGGACCTTCTCCTTGGCGATGGCGAGCATGGCCGGCGAACGGTCCAGACCCGTCAACGAAGGCAGGGCCGTGAGGCGGGCGAGGATCGACCCCGTGCCGCAGCCGAGCTCCAGCAGCGACGCCGCACGGGGAAGGTAGCGGTCGATGGATGCGACGACACGGTCCGCCCTGGGTTCCGGGTCGTCCATCACTGCGTCGTAGAAGGCGGAGAAGCGGTCGTACGCCGGCATGGGTCAACCGTGCCACACCGTGCGCTCGGCCGTCAGCCCGGACGGTCGGATCGCCGGCAGGGTGTCCGGGGGGCTCCTTGTCGGGCGCCCACGGTGCGGGCGTGCCCCGGGCCACCCGGCGTGGACACCGGTCAAGGGTCCGGCGAGGGCTGCCGCCCCGATCAGGCTGGGTGGATCAGACCTCGCCCAGGCACGTGGCGCGGATGTCGGAGAACTGCTGGCCCGCGATGGATTCGAGGATCTGGTCCCCGTGCTCTTTCACCGCCCGCAGCTCGGCATCGATCACGAGCTCGGTGATTGCCCGACCCAATGTGTTCCGCTGCGCCGTGTTGATCGCGCCGGGGAGCGCCAGGTCGACCAGACGGTCGACCTCCAGCCAGGCCGCTGGTACTTCGAGGTTGATCGCCATGGGATCCCGTTCGTCGGTGGATGTGCCCTTGATGGTTGGTGAGCCCTTGATGTTGTCAAGTCGAGCCGACACTTTGATATCGTCAAGTAGCATTCTTGGATGCACCACCTCGTCGGAATTCGCGAGATCGCAAGCCTCTTGGCGGTGAGCCCCCAGCGGGTCCACCAGCTGAGCATCACGGCCGGATTCCCCGCGCCCACCGCAGAGCTTGCGTCGGGCAGGATCTGGCACCGCGAAGAGATCGAGGGCTGGGCGAGGGAGGTAGGGCGGATCGAGTGACCCTCCCGGGCCCCTGCTGCCGACCGGTTGCCACGGGCCCGTAGGCCGACTGCTCCCTCGTCCTGTCAGCCGACGTCCTTGGCGCTCACGTCGAGCTCCTTGGCCACCTTCTTGTCGGCCTTGAGCTCGGCCTTGTCGAGGGCGGCCTCCAAGGTGCTCTCCCCGACGATGACCAGGGCGGCCTCCCCCTGGTCGATGACGTCTCCGAACTCCTTGATGTCGGCTCGCGAGATGCCGCGCCACAGGTGGCCGCTGACCCCACCGACGGCTGCACCCACCAACGCGGTGCCGATGATCGACGGCGGGAAGAGGATGCCGACGAGCGCACCGACGGCGGCACCGCCCCACACGCCGTGCCGGGTGGCCATCTCGTCCTTGTTGACGTGGACCTTGCCCTCTGCGTCCTTGCTCACCACCGCGGCGTCGTACGTGCCGACTGCGCCGAGGGCATGGAGGTCCTTGACGACCTCGAAGTCGGCACGCGCCGCCGCTTCGCTCGGATACGTGCCGATGTAGACGAATACGCCATCAGGTTTCGCCATCTCGAGTGCTCCTGTTCTGCGCCGGTTCACTGACATCGGGCAGTCGCCCGGGATGCGGGCGTCAAGTGGATTCTGGCCGCTCGCACCGGGCTGGGCCCAGAGGCTTTGGTCACTTCGACCTTCCGGTGCACCTCCTCGGCAACATCCGCCGGACCCACTTGGTCGACCTGCTCCGCCGGGGCCATCATGGCGACGACGTGATGGCGGCTCAGGCGGTGGCGGGCCGCAACAGCCGTGCCCGTGTGGAAGCGGCCTCAAGCCCGAGCAGTACCATCAGCGCTGAGCCGCCGACGGCCGGGCAGTGGCTCGACCGCATTGGCACGGGAGCGCCATTCGTGCAACCGTGAGGGCCATGGCCGGTCACACGCAGTTGGTGGTTTGCGAAGGAGACGAGACCGGGCAGGAGCTGCTGGACCAGGCGCTCCGGGTCTTCGACCCGGGGGTGCTCGGCGTCGACATCGATCTACTCCGCTTCGATCTCTCGCTGGGGAATCGACGTCGGACCGGCAACGCGGTCGTCCACCAGGCAGCCGAGGCGATGGTCGAGGTTGGTCTCGGTCTGAAGGCGGCGACCATCACGCCCCCGGGGATCGATGACGTCGGCTCACCGAACCGCATCCTCCGTGAGGGCGTGGGCGGATCGGTCATCGTCCGGACCGGTCGGCGCATCCCCGGTGTCGTGCCCATGGCGCCGGTGGTCCACCCGATCGTGGTCGTGCGCATGGCGGTAGGCGACGCCTACGGTGCCGAGGAGCGGCGGTCGGGGTCGCCCGGAGGGGCGGACGAAGTGGCGTGGAGGACCGAGCGCATCGAGCGCGGCATCTGCCGGTCGGTTGCCGAGTACTCGTTCCGGACCGCAGGGACCATGGACGGCTGCGTCTACGGAGGTCCGAAGTGGACGGTCTCCGCACTGTACGAGGGGATGCTGAAGGAGGAGATGGATGCGGCCGCCGCTCGCCATCCCGACGTGCGGTACCGGCCCACGCTGATCGACGCCGCGTATGCCGGCCTGCTCACAGAGGGCGCCGATCAGACCCTGGTGATCCCGGCACTGAACCGTGACGGCGACTGCCTGTCCGATCTGGTGCTGGCCCTGTTCGGCTCCATCGCTGGTGCCGAATCGGTGCTGCTGGCCCTCGACGACGAGCTGCGCCCCACCGTCGCCATGGCCGAGGCACCCCACGGCACGGCCCCGTCACTCGCAGGCAAGGACGTTGCCAACCCGATGGCGATGCTGCTGGCCTGCGCCGCGGCACTCGACCACGCGGCCGGCCGAGGGGATCCCACCGTCGCCGAGGCGGCAACCGCCATCCGGGATGCCACGCTGGGTGCGGCGGCCGACGGTGTACGGACCTTCGACCTCGGCGGTGATGCCTCCACCACCCAGGTGGTCGACGAGGTGCTCCACCGGTTGACGGAGTCTTCGGGGCCCTGAGCGGACGGCTCCCACGGCGCTGTCAGGGGTGTCCTTCGTGCTGGTCGACGCGGGCACGACGGGCACGACGATCCGCGGTAGCGGCTTGCTACGCTTCGGCAATCGTTCCTAGGAGGAGTTGACGATGACATCCCTGCCGGCAACGCTGATCGCCTCCACCGGCGGTTCGTCCTTCTTCTGGTCCATCCTGAGCTTCGCCATCTGGGTGGTGGTGATGGTGTGGATCTACAACATTGCCAAGCGCAAGGGGCGCCATGCCGTGGGCTGGGTGATCCTCGGGTTCTTCTTTTCGATCATCGCCCTGATCATCGTGTTGCTCCTGCCCTCGAAGCGGACCACCGAGGCCTCCTGATCCAGTAGTGGCCAGGGGCAGGCGGCTACCCGATCCCCATCCGCACCACCAGGTCGGCAGGCGCCCGAACCAGTGGTCGATCATGGTCAGCTTGGCGCCGTAGTTGCCGCGGATGTGGCGCGCCTTGCGGAGGTCGGGCTGGCCGCTGGCCACGGCGTCGACCGGGTATGGGGGCCAGATGGCGAGGCCACCCTCCCGTTCCTCGTTGTACATGGCCGCATTGGGTAGGGGAGTGTCGAAGGGCTCGTGGGGGTCGAACTCGTCGACCAGCAGGAAGAAGCGGTCGTGGGAGCCGGCCGAGATCGGATCGGGGGTGGTCCGCCACGGGAGGTCGAGGGCTCCGACCAGGATGTCGTGGCGGGCCGGCATGCACGGCGGCGAGCCCACACGGTGCCCGGTGAAGCGCAGGGCCGTCGCGGAGAACCCGGTGATGCAGGGGGTTGCGAACTCGTCGCTCCGGTACGCCTCCAGCAGGTGCGGTTCAGGCTGTCGAGGAGGACGGCGATCAGGTTCTTTGGGTTCTCCGGGTCACGGGGCCTCTTTCGACGTGGCGGGGCGTTGGCGGCGAGGGGCGACACCAGGCGCCGTCTAGGTCTTCCTGTCCACGGGATGAGGTTGCACATCCACCATGAGGTGGGGTCAGGCGATGGACTCTGTGGTTCTCACTACAGATCCAAGGAGACCATCACCGTGACCCCAGCAGAGATCATCTACCAACGGC
>Ga0224557_1000062_pt1 | contig 117592 bp, 96 predicted proteins | sample 714S31014metaG_FD_180677 | JGI IMG/M metagenome (GOLD analysis project Ga0224557, IMG submission 180677) | Peat soil microbial communities from Stordalen Mire, Sweden - 717 S3 10-14 | ecosystem: Environmental > Terrestrial > Soil > Wetlands > Peat | place: Sweden: Norrbotten County, Stordalen...
CCCACGCCGCCGATACCCTCAAACCCAGCCACGCAGTTCAAATCGCGGCAAGGAAAAATGCCCCATAACCCTATGCAGAGCAATCAGTTACAAAAAGAATGGAGGTCATTAGCCGGACAGTAGTGATGTTGAGACATTGGAGGCGTATCAGGCGAAAGATAAGTTGCATGGCTTCGATGTTGACGATAGGGAGGGTGTCCTTGAAGTAGTACTTCACAATGCAGGTGACAGAACCATAATCGAAGCGTTCGAGGCGTACGCACAGGCACGTAACGCATTAGTCCTAATGGACCGCGTGCGCGATGTGCGAGGACTCACGTTCATTCCCGTGCAAACGGTATTCTCGGCAGCCGAAGACCTCGCGCGTTTCGTCTTTGTTCGAGTGGCAAGGGCAATGCCATCGCTGCGTCCAATCCAATCGCCAGTGACACGATCTCTCGGACAAGCAGTTCAGCTTCCGACGCAGGAATGTGCGGACACATCCTTCCGTGCAGTTGTCTTTGACGGGGGATTGCCTTCCAAAGCGGTCACCGCATTAGAAAAATGGGTCACGTTGATTGAGCCGCCTAACATTGGCAAGCCAGTACCAGCATTTCAGGAGCATGGTCTTGCTGTTACCAGCGCGCTCCTTTTCGGTCCTCTAACCTCGGGTGATTTGCCAACCCAGCCAATCTGCAAAGTCGATCACGTTCGAGTGCTGGATGAGAAGGCTGGAGATGCCTTGGAGTATGTGGACGTACTTGATCGCATTTTGGGCCATCTCGACACGAACCCTACTAAATACCAGTTCGTGAATATCAGTCTTGGGCCGGATACTCCCTCCGTGGATGATGAAGTGACGTACTGGACTGCCGCGCTTGATCAGCGATTTGCGCATGGTACGGTGCTGGCCACCGTCGCGGTCGGAAATGAGGGAGAAGCGGATGCGGTGAGCAAACTGAATAGGATTCAACCGCCCGCTGACGGGGTAAACGTCTTAGCGGTTGGCGCAGCGACCCGGAACGGCCTCGGATGGGGCCGGGCTCCTTACAGCTGTGTTGGACCTGGTAGGAGCCCAGGGTTCGTAAAGCCCGACGGTGTGATTTTCGGAGGTTGCGACGGAGAGCCATTTGGCGTATTGGCGGCCAGGAATGCTCTCGTCTTGGAGCCTAGGTCTGGAACGAGTTTCTCTTCTCCATATGCCCTACGTTCAGGTATCGCGGTCAGGGCTCAGCTTGCAAATGGACTTTCGCCTCTTGCCATACGCGCGCTCCTCATTCATTGTGCGGACCCTTGGGATCACCCAAGACCTGAAGTAGGATGGGGACTCTTTGAGTCGGACCCAGAGCGCCTTATAACCTGTGAGGATGATGAAGCTGTGGTCATCTATCAAGGCGTACTGCCCATCGGCGAACACTTACGGGCAAAGATAGCAATGCCGAAGGAAGGTACGGTAGGAGACACATTCCTGACAGCAACATTGGTGATTGCGCCAGAGGTTGATCCGGAGCACACAGACGCATATACGCGCGCAGGCCTTGAAGTCCTATTTCGACCGAACAAGAATCAGTTCTCCATCAACAAGATAACCGGCAAACGATCGAAGCAGCCGAAGGCGGACAGTTTCTATTCGGCGGTGAATATGTATAGCTCTCCGGAATACCAACTTCGCGCGGAGGACTTTAAATGGGAACCGTGCAGGCGCAGAACGCAGAAATTCGATGGTACGGAGTTGAACGAACCGTTTTTTGATATTTACTATCATAGCCGGGAGAGCGCAACAAAGGCGCAGATGCCGGACCCGATTCCGTACGCGTTCATCGTGGGCGTCAAAGCGCCAAAGGTAACGGATCTATACAACAAAATCGTACGCGCTTATTCCAGCATCCTGGTTCCGCTCCGTCCTCAGCTTCGCATAGCTGTGCGGCATTAATTCGAGAACCCGAAAGGGCGGATTCCTCACGCATCACCGCAACTACGGCGCATTCGTGCCGACAAATGTTAGGCTCAAAGCTCCGTTGATCGGTCTCTGCACAATTCTCGGTTTACGCCAACAGCCCATTGCGCTCATTGTGCATCGGATTCTCAGAATTACTCCCCTGAAACGCCGATGCCGCCTCTAGGGATTCTCGCCTTATGCCCAATCGCGGATGCACCTAGCGGCATACCTTCGAACGTCGCGACGATTGAATTCTTGAGTTGCGGGCGAGTGACGGGCAAAACCGAAAAACCGATCCGCCACAGGCATTTCCTTGAGGTCGAACCTTAGCTCGGCAATCAGTTCCCCTTCAGGGGCGTGCCGGCGTAGTAGCCGGTTTTGTGGCGCACGTTGAACTGGCCGGGGGCGGCGCTCAGGCCTCTGCCGCATCCAGTTCCCTGAAAAGCTGCTCGAGATCGAGATGGATGGCAGAACCCTCGACGGCAAAGCGGCTGGCGCGCATCCAGTTGCCGTTTGAACAGTCCCAGCCCATCCGCTGGAGCGGATCGATGACCCAGATGTGCGGCACCTGAAATCGCCGGCAGTCCTCAACCTTCTCCTGCACTTTGGAATGGCGATCCTCCGGCGACAATACCTCGACCACAATGAGCTGCGGGTGGCTGAAGACCGGCTCAATCGCAACCGTCCGCGCCCAGACACTCACATCCGGAATGCGAACAGTGTCCGAGTTGAGCCGCGTTCTCTGTTCCTGGATGGACGGTGTTTGCCATTCTTTATCGTGCCGCCGGAACCAATCCAGAATTGCCCATTGCACCAGGTTGTGATCGTACTCGCCCCCGCTTCGTCCCTCGATCTGACCACGCACAAACTCGGCATCCGGCTCATAGGAGCTCTTGAGATACTGTTCGATTGGAATGCGCGTCGCCGTAGCCATCGTCGAAATCCCTTGTTTCGCAGTCTACACCGCCGCTCAATTGTCATGTCGCGGTGATACAGGCGTGCCGGCGTAGTAGCCGGTCTTGTGGCGCACGTTGAACTGGCCGGGGGCGGCGCGGGGGATGGTCACCGTCAGGCGATGGAAGGCCCTTCCGGGCTCTTGATTCTTTGGATAATAGCCGAGCAGGTATTGCGTGCGCAGGTCGTCGCTCACCTTGGCGAAGGCCTTGTCGAGGCCGCCGCCGCTCACGTAGAAATACTTGCCTCCGGTCTGCTCGGAGATGGCGATGAGCGCGTGCTCGCCGCCCAGGTCGCGGCCGGCGCTGGCCTCGATGGGCACGTCGATGAGCGAGTAAATCATCACCTCGTTGCGCAGCGCCGCTTCGAGAGCTTCGGCATAGGTGGAGCTTTGCGCCGTGTCGTCGCCGTCCGAGATCAGGACCAGCACCTTGCGCCCATCTCTTCCGCCCAGCTTTTCCGAGCCCAGACCGATGGCGTCGTAGAGCGCGGTGGCCCAATCGCCGCGCAACTCGCCCAGCGCGCGGTCGATCAGCGCCGGCTTATTGGTGAACGGCTGCAGCACGCGCACTTCGGTGGCAAACTGGAGCACGCTCATCTGGTCTTGCGGGCGCAGAATGGCATGCGCGAAATGCCGCGCCGCGGCCGCCTCCTCGCTCATGTCCTTACGCACGCTTCCCGAGGTGTCAATCGCCAAGGTGATGTTCAGCGGCTGCTCCGACTGCCGCTCGAAGACGGCGATCTGCTGCGGGCGCCCGTCCTCGTATACCGCAAAATCGTCCCTGGTGAGTCCGCCCACCAAGGCGCCATTCTTGTCGGCCACGTTGACGAAGATGCTCACCAGTTTCACGTCCACATGAAAGGTAGCGGCGGGCTCCTGCGCGGCGAGGGCAGCCGGCACGAGCGCTAACAGCGCAATACATGCAGAGCGAATAGAGACCCCGTGCCCCATCCTTTCGCCGGCTTCTGGGCGAAAGGGTGGGAAATGACGCGAGCAGGCAGAGATCCGTTCCCACCCTTTCCGCAAAAAGCGCGGAAAGGATGGGGCACGGTGCAGCGCAACGAGGCCGATGCGTTTTGCGATGCCGAGGCCGCGGCTAGTTTTCATGCGGCGCCTCCGCGGGTTCGACGGCAATCTCTTTCGGAAACGGCTCGCCCGGCGCCCACACCGCGCCATCGGCAAAGGTCTCCTTCTTCCAGATGGGCACCGTCTGCTTGAGCGAGTCGATGAGCCAGCGGCAGGCCTCGAAGGCGGCGCTGCGATGCGCCGAAGCCACCACGATCAACACGCTGGTCTCGCCGATCTCCAGGCGCCCCAGGCGGTGCACCATCGTTGCCTGCCTCACGCCGAATCGATCGCGCGCCCTCGCGGCCAGCTCCCTCATCTGCCGCAGGGCCATCTCCTCGTAGGCTTCATAGTCCAGATGAAGCGTGCGGCGTCCGCGCGTGTGGTTGCGCACCATGCCGTCGAAGACCACCACCGCGCCATCCTCGCCGCTTTTGGCCTCGGCGACGAGCTTCTCCGCATCGATGCGCTCGCGGGTGAGCGCGATGGTGACGTTCGCGTGACCACCACTCTCGTCCAAAGGATTCGCCGTCCGCGCAGGACTCGCGGCACGCGAAGAGCCGCCGGAGACCGGGGGCAACAGGCCGACCTCGTCGCCGTCGTCGAGAATGTCCGCGGCCTGGGCGTACTCGGCGTTGACGCTGACGGCGATGCTGCTGAGGATCCCGGCCGCGGCGCCGGCAGGCAGAGTCGCGCGCAGGCGTTCCAGCAGCATAGCCACGGAAGCGCCCTCCGGCAGCTCTATGGCGCCGGCCTGGGAGCCCAGCCAGTCCTTCAACACTCCAAACGGGATCACGCGCACACGCATCACTCGAAAAGAATACCGCCTGTGAGTTAGACGCGGCAGGCAGCAATCAGGAGCTTACGTGGAGGGCGGTTCAGGCGAGCTTATAGAGAAAGCCAGTCGGCGTTCCCCACTGGTTGCGGGCGCGGTCCTCGTAGAAGATGCTGAACTCGATGCCGGAAATATCGAAGTCGAAGAGAGGAACGCGGTCGAAGGTGTAATCGGCCCTTGGAGAGTACTCGTCGCCCCCGCAATCCAGCATCAGCCCATCGCCGGTCGACAGCCGTTCGGTATGGGTGAGCAGCATGCTCGCAACGGCAAAGGCGCCCAGGCAGAATTCGTTACCGGCGATGGAGGCACGCGTGCGCCGGGCCGAGCTGCCGCGATGCAACATACCGAACTGCGCGGCTACAACCAGGATGTCGCATCCCTGCTGCTGGTCGGCGAGGATGGTCTCCGCCAGCCGGCTGCGCTCGGTCTGGCGCAGGTACTTTTCGCCGACGCGCTCGGCAATGCGATTCGAAAAACGGCGCTTTTTGGCCAGGATCTCCAAAACCATCTCCACCGCCTCGTTGTAGGTGGGCGCCACAGCCTGCCAGCGCGGAATGGCGAACCATGCCTCGGGCTCTTCGGGAAGCAGAAGCCGGCCCAGCTTCTCATTGCAATTGCCGAGTTTCGGAAACGCCTTCCTGAGCTCCGTCACCTGCGCTTCCACGGGCCGCACTCGATAGGTGGGCGGATAGCTGCGATCCGAGCCCACCTCCTCATCTTCGAACTTGCTGCTGATCGTGTGGTTGTGAACGATCTCTGTCACCGCTTTGGTGACCTCGGATTTGACACCACGCTCCGTCTCGAGCACGGCCTGCGCGCTTTGCCGGTCAAGTTGCTCGATCGCCGTGAGATAGGCATCGCGCACGGCGTCATTGAGGCAGTCCTGCAGCTTCTGGTTCTGCTGCGCGGTGGTGTTTCCCGAAAGATGCAGTGGAACGATCGTATGTGTAGCCGCCATGTTCCTGCTCTCCACGTAGTTCTCGAACGCTGTTGGATTCTCCTTTTGCCCATGCCAAGATGAAATCAGACAATCCACTCGAATGTGGCAGTCCAGCGCTTGCAGAACCGCGATGGCGTCGAAAATCGCCAGATTCTATCCGTCCTATCGGCGTCTATCTGGACTTCTCTACCTGGCTCACCCGATCTCAAGCGCCGGGAAGCAAGGGAGTGGGCCATTCTGAAGCCGGGCCCAATGTGGGAATGCCACGCCCAAATCGGAGAGAAATTCGCAGGCGCACAAAAAGCAAATGCCGGCAGGTTCGCCGGCCCGCTTTCGACGAGAAGCAATGCTTACGCCGCTGCTTCCACCGGAAGCTCGGTTGCAACCGGCTGCGGGCGCATGGCCAGCTTCGGCAGGGCCACGGCGAGCACGTCTTCAATGTGGGTCGCGTAGCGCACGTCCACGCCTGCCGTCATCTCCGGCGTCAGGTCCTCTTCCACGTTCTGGCGATTCTCCGAAGGCAGGACGATGGTATCGACCCCGGCGCGGCGCGCCGCCAGAAACTTTTCCTTGATTCCGCCCACCGGCAAGACGTTGCCGCTTAGCGTGATCTCGCCGGTCATAGCCGTCAGCGGCCTTATCGGCAAATCGGTCAGCAGCGAAACCAGCACCGTAGCCATGGTGACGCCCGCCGAAGGCCCATCCTTGGGAGTGGCGCCCGCCGGCACGTGGATATGGATGTCGAGGTCCTTGGTAAAGTCCTCGGCAAGCCCCAGGCGCGCGGCGTTCGAGCGCACCCAGGTCAGCGCGGCCTGCATCGACTCCTGCATCACCTCGCCGATCTGGCCGGTCATGGTAAAGCCGCCCTTGCCCTTCATCTTGTTGGCCTCGATGAAGAGAACGTCACCGCCGGCCGGCGTCCACGCCAAGCCCACGGCCACGCCCGGCCGCTTCACGCGCTCGGCAACCTCGGTATCGACGCGCACCTGGATTCCGCCCAGGAATTCCTTGAGCAACTCGCGCGTCACCACGAGCTTTTCGGTTTTCCCCTCCACCACGCGCCGCGCCTCTTTGCGGCAGACCGTCCCGACCGTCTGCTCCAGCTTGCGCACGCCGGCTTCGCGCGTGTAGTGGCGGATGATGTGGCGCACCGCCTCCTCGGGGAATTCGATCTGCTCCGCCGTAATGCCGTTTTCCTTGATCTGGCGCGGAATCAGGTAGCGATTGGCGATGTGCAGCTTCTCTTCCTCGCTGTATCCCTCGAGCGGGATGAGCTCCATCCTGTCCTGCAGCGGAGGGGGCACCGTGTCGAGCATGTTGGCCGTGCAGATAAACAGCGCTTTCGAGAGATCGAACGGCACGTCCAGGTAGTTATCGCGAAAGGTGTTGTTCTGCTCCGGATCGAGCGTCTCGAGCAGCGCCGAGGACGGATCGCCGCGGAAGTCGCGTCCCAGCTTGTCGACTTCGTCGAGCATGATGACCGGGTCGTTGGTTTCCGCCCGGCGAATGCTCTGGATAATCTGTCCCGGCATGGCGCCGATGTAGGTGCGGCGATGGCCGCGGATCTCCGCCTCGTCGTGCATGCCGCCCAGCGAAACGCGCTGGAACTTGCGGCCCAGCGCCCGCGCAATCGACCGGCCCAGGCTGGTTTTGCCCACGCCCGGCGGGCCCACAAAGCACAGAATCGGCCCCTTCATCTCCGGTTTGAGCTGCAGCACGCTCAGGTAGTCGAGAATGCGGTCCTTCACCTTCTTCAGCTCGTAATGATCCTGGTCGAGAATCTCGCGGGCCTTCCCAATATCGACCTTCGAGCCCGAGCTCTTGTTCCAGGGCAGCACCGCCAGCCACTCGATGTAGTTGCGCGTGAGCCCGTAATCGGCGGCCATGGGCGACATGCGCTGCAGCCGCCCCAGCTCCTTCAGCGCCTCTTTCTTTACGTCCTCGGGCATGCCCGCGGCTTCAATCTTCTGGCGCAGGTCTTCCACGTCGCGCTGGCCCTCGTCCTGCTCGCCCAGCTCCTTCTGGATGGCCTTCATCTGCTCGCGCAGGTAGTAGTCGCGCTGCGACTGCTGCACCTGGTCCTGGACCTCGGTCTGGATCTTGGCGCGCAACTGCTGCACCTCGATCTCCTTGGCCAGCAGTTTGTTCAGTTGCTCCAGCCGCTCCGCCACGCTCACCGTCTCCAGCAACTGCTGCTTGTCGTCCGTGGTCAGAAAGGGCAGAGAAGAGGCCACAAAGTCGACCAGCCGGGTAGGCTCTTCGATGTTCGCCGCGATGGTCCGCAGTTCATCGGAGAGCGTCGGCGACTCCGCCACAATCTGCTGGAACTGGCCGACCACGTTGCGCACCAGGGCCTCGAACTCCGGCGAGCCGGCCGGCGACACATCCTCCACCGTCTCCACCTCGGCCACCATAAACGGCTCGGATTGAACAAAACGCACCAGCCGCACCCGGTTCACGCCCTCCGTAAAGACAAAACGGCTCTGGTTGGGCATGCGCACAATCTTGTGCACGGTGGCCAGGGTGCCCACCCCGTGCAGGTCCGAGGGCTTGGGCGCGTCCAGGCGCGCATCGAGCTGCGCCGCGACCACAATCGACCGCTCTTCGCCCATCGATTCAATCAACTGGATGGAGCTTTCGCGGCCTACCGTCAACGGCAGGACCGCGTGAGGAAATAGAACCGTATCGCGAACCGGCAAAACTGGAATCAGGCGCGTTGCCGGTGCGCTCTTGACCGAGGGTTCGCGAGAGAGTAAGGCTGGCGGATTTGGCATTGAGTGTCCCCGTATCAACTTTTCTACCATTAGATTGTACAGAAAGGGAAAAGTTGCAAGTTCTGTTCCTTCCGGCGCTTCTCCTTCGCTTGATGTAACCTCAGGCTACGTTTCTGCACCTGCCGCGGTTCCAGATCGCGTTCACTGGCTATCACGAAATGGTCGATCTGCCGTTCAAACGCAACCGGCAGTTCCTCCGTGAAATGGTTGGGCTTAGCCGGCTCCGGCTCACCATGACCATCCCACGGGTCTATCGGCTGAAAACCCGGGAAGGTGAGGAGCAGGGGCGGTCGCATCCCGGCGGAGGCCTTCGAACAGTGATCGTCCGGGTCCGGGATCAAAACCGGCGAGCGCGCAGTCGTCGCGCCAAGCCTCATTCCGCATTCGATGCCGCCTCGTCTTCCCGCTTGATGGCCGACTCGATTTGCTCCCAAACCTCGTCCGGCGGTTCCACACTGGGAAACAGTTGGCGCGCCGCTTCGGCAATGGTCCTTAAATCGGCCAAGAGGGCGCTGCAACGCGCACAGCCCTGCACGTGGGGATGCGCGGCGGCGTCTTCGCCTGACGCGATCAGGTCAGGCAGTTGCGCCTGGAAGTCGACGCAGCTCATTTTGCCGGGGTCGCCGTTCATGGCCGCGCCTCCTGGCGGGTCTGTGCGCGCAGGGCGTCGCGCAATCTTAGACGCGCCTTGTGCAATTGCGACTTGCTGTTGCCAATCGAACAGTCGAGCATCGTTGCAATCTCATTATGCTCAAAACCCTCCACGTCGTGAAGGATAAAGATGAGGCGATAGCCGGCCGGGAGATCGGCGATTGCCCGTTCCAGGGCCAGGCGGTCGATGGCGCCCGTGAGCGCGAGATCGGGCGCGCCGAAGCTGCGGCTGGGACCGTCCTCCGGGTTCGGCTCCGTGGCTTCGTCGAGAGAGATCAGCGACAGCCCTTTCTTGCGCAGTTGCATGAGGACCACATTGATGGTCAGACGGTGCAGCCAGGTGGAAAAGGCCGAATCGCCGCGGAAGGTGGCGATCTTGCGATGCAACTGCAGGAATGCCTCCTGCGTCAAATCCTCAGCCTCAGCCACGTTGCCGACCATGCGCAGGCAAAGCGAGTAAATGCGACGCTTGTGCAGGTTGTAAAGCTCGGCAAAGGCCTGGTGATCGCCGGCCTGGGCGCGAGCCAGCACCTCGGCGTCCGCTGCATTGGGAGCCGCGGCGGCCGGCAACGCCCCGGACTTACCGGTTGCTGCGACCTGCGCCGCCTCCGCGCCACCGTCGGCACGGGTGCGGTGAGGTGCTTGCGCTGGAGTGTGGGCATCGGCCATGAGCTTCCTTGGGGATGTTCGCAACCGGGTTCGATGCACGATCGCGATGCTGGAGATTGTTGCGCTCGAAGCCGCGTCCCTCATTCTGGCACGGCTTTGGGGGGCTGACGTTTCAGCAACCGGAGTTTCCCGCAAGCCCATTCACACTTCCGGAATGAGTGGGGCAGGTAGAATCCGACCTCGCCAGCGGAGCCCGGGTCCCGGAATGGGATCGCTGTTCTGGCGATATGGCGGCCTACTTGCCTGGAATCGCCTCTCCGGTTTGGCCCAGGCTTCTTTCCTCGTTAGTATAAAGGGAAGCGTCCGGATTTGGCTGATGGGCAAAGATCGACCGCGGCCGATACCCTGCAATTTCGCGTGGTGAGCCACTTTACGGCGTTTTGGGAATTGCTGTTGCCCTGATTTGGCATTCGGTTGCCCCGCACTTGTTGAATATATGGCCTTGCGGACAAAGCCGGCAGAAAGACGTGGCGCCAAGGCTCCCCGATCCAGGCTTCGTCCCACTCTCCTCCGTCCAACTGTTATCAAGCAGCAAAGTCCGGTGCATCGACTGGCGTGTGCCGGAGCATTGCTCGCATGCGGGCTTCTGGTTGCAAGTGGAGCGCGCGAGGGTTTGTGCCAGGAATCGCAAGCCGAACCGGCATCTTTCGGGCCTTCTTCTGTTGCCGGCAGCCCACCGGGCGCGGCGGCTTCCGGGCCCTCGAACAACCCCGCTCCATCGCCCAACTCCGTTCTGCCGTGGGAGGGTCTGCCCGTGCGGAGCATTGAGTTCCAGGGTGTTCCCGCCGATCGGCTGCAGCCGCTTGCCGGCCAATTGCCCGTGGCCCAAGGGGCGCCGCTGACCGAGGAGAACCTGAAACGCAGTTTGCGCCAGCTGTACGCGACCGGCCTTTACGACACCATTGAAGCGCGCGCCGCGCGCATGGGCGACGGCGTGGCGCTCACTTTTGCCGGCACGCCGCGCACGTTCATCGGAACCGTAAGCGTGGAAGGCGCCGCCGGCGCCACCATGAACATGCAACTCGAACGCTCGAGCCAGCTCGAGGCCGGAACCCGCCTGACCCAGGCGGGTACGATGCGTGCTGTCGAGCAGATGCGCGCCACCCTCGAGCAGAACGGCTATTACGAGCCGGTCATCGCGCAGACGGTCACCCCGCGGCTCGGACAACAGCTCGCGGACATCTCGTTTCACGTGGTTTCGGGGCCGCGCGCGAAGGTCGGCAAGGTAACGGTCACGGGCGACTCCGGCGTGACCGTGGAGGAGTTCCGCGTCCACGCCCGATTGTGGAAGATTGCGCACGTCGATCACGACACGGTGAATCGCGCACTCGATGGCGTGTTGCGCGCCTACCAGAAGCAGGGCCGCCTCGAAGCTGAGGTGAAGCTCGAATCGGCCGCGTACGATCGCGCCGCGAAGGTGGTCGATTATCGCTTCACGGCCAATCGCGGGCCGGTGGTGCGCGTCGAAGTGCACGGCGCCAGCATCAATCCCGAGCGCGTCAAACACATCATTCCTATCTATCTGGAAGGCAGCGTCGACGAGGACCTGCTCACCGAAGGCAATCGCCGCTTGCGCGATTACTACCAGAGCCTGGGCTACTTCGATGCGCGCGTCGCTCACGAGCGGCAATCCGCGGGCAGCGGCGAAGTGACGATTCTTTATACCGTGCAGTTGGGACCCCGGCGCCGCGTGGAGCAGGTTTCCATAGCGGGAAACCACTACTTCTCGACGGCCACGCTCATGGACTTGCTCAGCGTTCACCCCGCAGACGTTCTCGACCGTCACGGCCTCTACAGCCAGGCGCTGGTCTCGGCCGACGTCTCGGCGCTCGAGAATGTGTATCGCAACAACGGCTTTTCTCAAGTCAAAGTCTCGCCGGAAACCAGCACTCCCGAGACCGCGGCCGATCAACCATTGGCCGACGCGCAAGACAGCGCCGTCGCGGCGCCGAAAACGACCGGCGCGCATACGGCTCCGCTCAAGGTTGTCTATCGCATCGCGGAGGGCCGGCAACTTCAGGTTGGAACCCTGCAGTTGGAGGGCAACGACCACATTTCTGCGGCCGCGTTGACCGTGTTGCTGAACACTACGCCGGGCCAGCCGCTTTCGCCGCGCAACCTGGCCGGCGACCACGATGCACTGGTCACGGAGTATCTGAGCCGCGGCTTTGAGCAGGTGGACGTGAAACTTGCGCAGCAGCCCGAGCCCGCCGATCCCGGCAAAGTGGACGTGGCCTTCCATATCGATGAAGGACCGCAGACCTTTGTCCGCAACGTGCTGTTGACTGGCCTCGAATACACGCGTCCGCAAACCGTGACGCGGGCCATCACCGTGCATGCCGGCGATCCGCTCAATCAAGATGCGCTTGCTGCCACGCAGAGCAACCTCTATGGATTCGGGCTTTTCAATGAAGTGAACATCGCGGTCGTCAATCCCACGGGCGACGCGCCCCAAAAAACCGTGCTGCTCCAGGCCACTGAGGCGCGGCGCTGGACGTTGAGCTACGGCTTCGGCTTCGAAGCCCAGACCGGGAAGCCGCAGAATAACTGCTCGGGCGCCTTCGCAGCCGGAGTTGCCTGCAACCCCAACGGAAAGACAGGTGTCAGCCCGCGCGTGCTGGCCGGCATCTCGCGCAACGATCTCTTCGGCCGGGAGCAGTCGGTCTCGCTGCGCGGCACTTACGGCCTGCTCGAGCAGAGCATCGGGATTCAGTACCAGGTGCCGCACATCGAAGGCAACCGGAACCTGGGTTTCACGTTTTCCGGGGGATACGCCAACAGCGAGGATGTTTCGACCTACGTCGCGTCGCGTCTGGAAGGCGCATTCCGGGGGACGGAAAACTTCAACCATCCCGGCAGGTGGATCTCCCGCGCCAACACCTTCATCTACGAGTTCGACTTCCGCAGAGTGAAGGTGGATGCCAGCAGCCTGCAGGTCTATCCCGGCGAGATTTCCGCTCTTTCGACGGCGACGCGCGTGGGCGGGCCCGCATTCACCTGGCTGCGCGACACGCGCGACGTGCCCCTGGACGCGCACCGCGGCACCTATACCAGCTTTCAGGAGTTCCTCTCCGACCGGCTCTTCGGCGCGCAGGCGGAGTTCAACCGCATCGACACTTCGAATTCCAGCTACTATAGCTTCGACAAGAATCGCTTCGTGGTGGCGCGCAACACGCGCTACGGGCAGATTCGCGCCTTCGGCAACGGTTCGAGCGAGTTGATTCCGTTGCCCGAGCGGCTTTATGCCGGCGGTCCAGTCTCGCTGCGCGGTTTCTCGCAGAACGCCGCCGGACCGCGCGATCCCGAGACCGGCTATCAAATCGGCGGCGCGGGATCGCTGATCAACAGCACGGAGTTGCGCCTGCCGCCCCCCACCCTGCCCTGGGTCGGCAACACCTTGAGCTTCGTCATCTTTCACGACATGGGCAACGTGTTTACCAACGCCGGCGACGCATGGGCCAGCATTCTGCGCGTGCACCAGCCCTACAGTGCGGCGTGCAGAAATGCAGTGGTGAAAGATACGTCGCAATACCCCACGGGCTATGCACCGAGCGGCGCCGACCCCATCACGTCGACCGGCCAACAGGGCCCGTGCAGTTTCAACGACTTCTCGCACGCTCTGGGCGCGGGCTTGCGCTACCACACACCTGTCGGACCCATCCGCTTCGATTTCAGCTATAACCTGAATCCGCCCATCTACCCGGTGAATATCAACTACTCGATTCCCACTGCTCCCGGGAGCCTGATTCCCGGATTTGCTACGAGACCGTACCTCGGTCAGGCGCCGCACATCAATTTCTTTTTCAGTCTGGGGCAGGCCTTCTGATGAGCAAACACGCGCCAATTCGGATTGAGTTTCCACGCGGCGTACGGGTGTGGCTGTTTGCGGCCTTGCTTGCGGCAGTCGCCGCAGCTCCCTGTTGTGCCCAGGCGAATTCATCTGCCTCGCCCGTCGTCCTCGACCGCGCCGTCGCCGTCGTGAACAAGCACGTAATCCTGGCCAGCGATCTCGACGACGAGATCCGCCTCTCCATTCTCGATACGAACAACGCGCCCCAGCATGAACTCACCAGGCAACATGCACTCGATCAGATTATCAGCCGGACTTTGATCGAGCAGCAGGTTCGCCAGGAAGATATGCCGGCCATCGAGCCCTCGCCAGAAGAGGTAAACGCCCGGCTCCACGAGATCCGCACGGAACTGCCGGTTTGCGCGCGCCAGGACTGCGCTTCCGACGCCGGTTGGAAGGCGTTTCTCCGAGCGCATGGGCTCACGGCGGAGCGCGTCGAGGCCTATCTCCGCTACCGGCTGGAGATTCTGCGCTTCATTGAACAGCGCTTCCGGCAAGGCATTCAAATCTCGCAACCGCAGATCGAAACCTACTACCGCGACACGCTGCTGCCCGAGTACACGCCCGGCGAGACCGTTCCGCCGCTGGACCAGGTGGCGCCGCGCATTCAGGAGATCCTGCTCCAGCAGCAGGTCGATTTGTTGTTCGATAACTGGCTCACGAATTTGCGCCAGCAGGGCGATGTCGAGTTGCTGGATTCGGAACTTGCGCCCCAAACCGCGCCGGCGACCGAGACCCCGTCAAGCTCGAATGCTCGGGAAAGTGGCAGCCAATGAGCGAACGCAACAACATCGCCAACAAAGAACCTGCCGAGCCCGAGAAGCCGCGGCGCGGCCTGCGCAGCCGTCTGCGCCGCTTCTTTCTGCTTCATCTTCCGCTGGCGGTGACGGGCACGGCCGTTCTTCTGGCGCTTTTGGCCGTCGGCCTCTATCTTGCCGCCAGCTCCGCCGCATTTGAAAACGCAGTGCGCAAGCGTCTGATTGTGTCGATTGAAGAACTCACCGGCGGCCGGGTTGAGATCGCATTTTTCCACTGGCGCCTGCTGCATTTCCAGGCTGAAGCCGACGGGCTGACGATTCACGGCCTCGAAGATCCCGGCGAAGCGCCCTACGCAAAGATCGAGCGCCTGCGCGTGGTTCTGAGCCTCAGCAATCTTTTCAGTCCCATTGTCCGGCTGCGCAGCCTGGAGATCGACCGGCCCAGCTTGCACTTGATCGTCTATCCCGACGGATCGACGAATCAGCCGCATCCGCGCCGGCCGCAAACTTCGTCGAAGCCCGCAATCGACACCCTGTTCGAGATCCATGCCGGACACATTGCGGTCGAGCAGGGCAGCTTCCACTACGACGGCCGCGCCGCGAGCTTCGACTACCAGGACCGTTACCTGCCGCTCGATTTCGCGGCCAACGATGCGTCGCTCGTCATGCGCTACGTTCCTGCGACGTTCCATACGCCCGCGTCCTATCGCATTGAGGCCGGAGTCACCGATCTCAACCTGGCCCGCACGGTTCCGCGCAAGGACCTCGATGTGCACGGTGCAATGCAGGCCACGCTCGACCTCGAACACGCGCGGCTGTTGGTGCGCTCGCTGCGGATCACGGCGGAGAGGCCGGGCGGCAAGACGCACGCCCTCGATGTTACCGCAGATGTTACAGACTTCACGCATCCCCGCTGGCACGCGCGCCTCGCCGGCGATCTCGATATGCGGCTCGTCGATCCCATCACCGGCTACGGCGATGCGCCCGAAGGCCTGGCTCGCCTGGATCTCAACGCTTCCGGCGAGGAAGCCCAGTTCCAGATCGACGCCAGCGTTCACATCGACGACGGATCGTACATCGGCGAGGGCGTCACCGCTACGGGCATCACCCTCGACACCCGCGTTCACGCCGATCAAAAGCAGTTGCTCATCACACAAATTGTCGCGCGCCTGCGCCAGGGCGGCCAAATCGATGGGGCGGTTGCGCTCGAGCCCTGGCTGCCTATGGCTCCCTTGGCTCACGAGCAGGCGGCCATTGAAGCTGAAGCCCCTGCGGACAATCGCAACGTTCTTGTCCGGGCGCCAGACTGGATCATTCCCGTCAACGGCAAAGTGACCGCCAATTTCAAGGATGTTGCGCTCGATACAGTGCTCGATATGGTCTGCCCGCCCGCGTACCGTCGCCTGGGTCTCGACGCGCGCGTGAATGGTCCCGCAGTCGCCGTGTGGGCGCATGGCGACGGCCGCACCGTCTCGGTCGATGCGCAGCTTGGCTTGAGCCCCTCCGGGCAGACGCCGGCCGGCGAAGCGCCCACAAGCGGCGCGATCGACGCCGTCTATGCGCAGCGCAACGGCTCCGTGGAGGTGCGCAAAATCGAGCTTCACCTGCCCGCGAGCGACCTCGAAGCGCATGGAGTGGTAGGCGCTTATCCCATCGCAAGTCCTACGTCGCTCACGGTCGATCTCCACTCGCACAATCTCGGCGAATTCGATACCGCGCTGCGCAGCCTCGGCGTGAAGCGCAACGGCAAAGCCGGCGCCGCGGCGCTGCCGGTGTCTTTGGCGGGCCAGGCCGATTTTCATGGCGCCTGGACCGGCTCGCTCGCCCGGCCGCACATTGCGGGCGCCATCGAGGCCACGCAGCTTGCCGTGGAAATGCCGCCCGCTGCCGGCGGCTCCGGCTCCCAGCAGATTCTGCGCTTCGATTCCGTTTCGGCCGCGGGCAGTTACTCTCCATCGCAGATCGCCATCCAGCACGCGCAGCTGCTGCGCGGTAACTCGCGGATCGTTCTCAGCGGCACACTCGACGCCTCGCCTGGCCGCCAGCCGGATTTCGATTTGAACACCGTGCTTCACGCACGCTTCGACGCCACCAATCTCGAAGTTGCCGATGTGCAGCCGTTCCTCACTGCAGCGGGGTCCACGAGCCTTCCGCTCGCCGGCGCATTGAACGCGCACATCGAGGCCGACGGCCCACTCCGTGCGCTGTCCGCTTCAGGTTCCGCCGAAATGGAGCGAGGCAACCTCTATGGCGAGCCGATCACGGGTCTTCACGTCCAGGGCGCGTTTGCCGGCCAGGTACTCAAACTGTCGTCGGCCACGCTCAACACGGCGGGCGGCAACCTCTCAGCGTCAGGAAGTTATGACTTCAAAAGCCAGCGCTTCCAGGTTGACGCTCGCGCCGAAAGTATCGACATTGCCCGCCTCGGCATCGTCCGCAGCCGCGCTCTCGACGCCACCGGCAAGCTCGCGTTTGTGGTTGCCGGATCGGGCACATTGAACAACCCGAACCTCGATGGCCATGCAACGCTCACCGCGCTCACCTTCAGCGGGCAGCGATTCGGAACCCTCCAGACCTTCGCACATTCCGCGGGACCACTGCTCGAATACAACGCCACCACGCAATTGGAGCAGGCATCGCTCACCCTGCACGGCGAGACCGAGCTCCGCGGCGACTATCGAACGCGCGCCCAGCTCGAATTCTCCCAGTTCAATCTCGGCACTGTGCTCCGCATGGCGCACATGGACGCATTCAGCGGCGAGTCGGCGCTGGCCGGTACGGTTTCTATCGACGGGCCGCTCGCGCATCCTGGCGAGCTTCAAGGTCAAGCCCAACTGCGCCAATTGGCATTCACCGTTTCCGGCGTCCAGCTCAAGGGCGAGGGGGGCCTACATGCCACGCTCGCCAACGGACGCATCGCTCTCGATCCGCTGCACGTCACCGGCGAAGATACCGACCTGCACATGCAGGGAGCCTTGTCGCTTGAGGGGTCCCGGCAACTCGATCTCGCCGCCAGCGGCGCCATCAACCTGAAACTGGCAGAGACCCTCGACTCCGATTTGACTGCCAGCGGCTCGACGACCTTTCAAGTGGAAGCGCACGGACCCCTCCAGCATCCCAACCTGCAGGGCCGCATCGATTTTGACAACGCAGCGCTCTCGCTCGAAGATCTGCCCAACGGCCTGAGCCAATTGCACGGCACGCTCGTCTTCAGCCAGGACCGGCTGGAAGTGAAAAACCTGACTGCGATGAGCGGCGGCGGCCTGCTGAGTGTGGACGGTTACTTGGCTTACCAGCACGGCATTTATGCCGACCTGTCGGTCACCGGCAAACAAGTGCACATACGCTACCCCGAGGGCGTCAGCTCTCTCGCCGACGCGACGTTCCACCTGCAGGGCGCTCAGGACAATCTGCTCCTCAGCGGCAACGTCCTCATCACGCGTTTTTCCGTCAGTCCCGATCTCGATCTCGCGACCCTCGCCACGCAGGCCAGCATTTCGGCGCAGACCGTGGCGCCGCCCGATGCTCCATCGAATCACGTGCGCCTCGACGTGCACATCGTCTCCTCGCCGCAGTTGAGCTTCCAGAACGCCTTCGCCAAGCTGGCAGGCAACGTGGACATGCACCTGCGCGGCACCCTGGCTTCGCCGTCGCTTCTGGGCCGCGTCTCCATTACCGAAGGCAGCGCCCTGATCGCCGGAACCCGCTACGACCTGGAACGCGGCGACGTCACCTTTACCAATCCGGTGCGCATCGAGCCCATCATCGACCTCAGCGCCACGGCGCACGTTGAGGACTACGACATCTCCCTCGGCCTGCACGGATCGCCGCAAAAACTCGCCGTCAGCTACCGCAGCGATCCTCCGTTGCCCGAGGCCGATGTGGTTTCGCTGCTGGCCCTCGGTCACACCGCCAGCCAGCAGCGCCTTTACACGCAGCAGCAGGAGCAGTCCCTCGCCAACCCTACCGACGCGCTGCTCGGCGGAGCCCTCAACGCCAGCGTCAGCAACCGCGTGCAGAAGCTCTTCGGCGCCAGTTCCGTGAAAGTCGATCCCAACTATCTCGGCGCCTTCGGCAACTCCACCTCGCGCATCACCGTGCAGGAGCAGTTCGGCCGCATCGTCACCCTCACCTACGCGACCGATGTGAACACCACCAGCCAGCAGTTGCTGCAAGCGGAAGTAGCCATCAACCGCCACGTTTCGCTGGTCGTAGCCCGCGACGAGTCGGGCGTCTTCTCTTTGGTCATCAAGGCCACGCGGCGATATCGATAGAACGATTCAGCTTTATTCCTGCCTCCGTGCCTGCGTGCACGGAGCCCATGGAAATCAAACTTGTAATACAGAAGAATACAGCGTATTCTCATGGATTATGAGTTCGCCGCGCATTGTCAGCTTCCGCATTGAGCCCGATAGAGTCGCCGAACTCGACGCGATTGCCAAATCGCTGGATCGGGATCGCAGCCACCTGCTCAACGAAGCCGTGGAGTCATGGTTAGACCAGCAGCGCCGTTTTGTCGCTACGATCAATGAGGGCCTGCGCGCGTCAAAGAGCGGGAAAACGATGGCCGACGAGGATCTCGACGATCTGATCGGCTCCTGGGTCAAGGCAAAACCCTCCAAAAAGAAGCCGGCGAAAGCGCGGCAAGACAAGTGAAACTTCGGTGGACCCTTCCAGCGGTCGAGCAGCTCCGGGAAATCTTCGACTACATTGCGGACGATGACCCCAGAGCAGCCCTGCGGACGGTCGAGCGCATCCGGCTTTCCATCCGTCAAACTTGCCGCATGCCCTATGCCGGAAGAAGGGGCCGCGTCGCCGGTACACGGGAAGCGATTGTGCCTGGAACGTCCTACATCGTAGCTTATCGGGTTTTGGAAGGCGCGATTCACGTTCTCGCCATCCTGCATGGCGCGCAAAAATGGCCTGAGTCCTTTTAACTTCCCAACCGCTGACAGTCCTTCATAAGTGATTGCCCGCACCCGCAACCAAGCCGCCGCGGCCTGCGTAGAATGCAAATGTGAGACCTTGGGGCAATCGCAGCGTATGGAATCCCTGCGATGAGGAAGATTTCATGGAGAAGGAAGAACCATCCCTGCCGTCGGCAACACCCGCCGCAACCAGCGCCGAGCCTGTTCTGGCCCCTGGACCCCAAGAACCCGCGGCCGCAGAGGAGCCCTATCGCGGCCTGCGCTGGATCTTTATCGGCAGCCAGGGATTGCGCGCCGGCTGGTCGGTGCTGGTTTTTTTGATCCTCTTCGTTGCTCTCAACACCGCGTTTGACACTGCGATTTTCCTTGCCCATTTGGTCGGCACGCCAGATGAATTCACGCCGGGGCCTCAGTTCTTCGCCGAAGCGGGAAGCCTGCTCGCACTGCTCATTGCAGCCGCAATCATGGGGTTAATCGAAGGCCGGCGCATTCCGGCGTACAACCTCACCGGCCCGCGGCGGACACAGCATTTCTTCTTTGGCCTGGCAGCCGGCTTTCTCGCGCTCTCCGCGCTGGTTGGCGCGCTCGCGGCAGGTGGCTGGCTGCACTTCGGTCCCGCGTCGCTCACGGGTGCAGCGATCTTCCGGTTTGCATTGCTGTGGGGCTGTGTCTTTCTCGTGGGGGCGGCTTCCGAAGAAGGCTTGTTCCGCTGCTACGGGCTCTTCACTCTCGCCCGCGGCATCAATTTTTGGTGGGCGCTGGGCATTGTCGCGGCGCTCTGCGCGTACCTGGCAATCTTCGTCGGAGGCAGCGCCTCACGGGGCGTCTATGCCGCCGCTTTGCTCGGCCTTTCCCCATGCTTCATCCTCCACCAAAGGGCTGTCCCACGCAGTGGCCAAAAGTCCGCCCCACGCAGTGGTGGGTTTTGGTGCGCGGCGTGGGTTACGTCGGCCCTGTTCGGCTCTGTGCATATCTCCAACCCGAACGAAGGCGGCATCGGCATCTTTGCCGCGGCCTTCATCGGCTTCGTCTTTTGCGTGAGTGTGCGCGTCACCGGCTCGGCCTGGTGGGCCATCGGCTGCCATGCCGCCTGGGACTGGGCCGAGACATTTTTCTATGGCGCCGCCGACAGCGGACTCGCCCCGCACGGCTGCTACCTGACCAGCAGCCCCGCGGGCAATCCCCTGTGGAGCGGCGGCGCCGTCGGCCCGGAAGGCAGCTTGCTTGTGCTGGGCGCGATTCTGTTTCTCCTGGCTTTGGTCTTGGTCTACGGCCGGCTTAGCGCCCGCGCGCAAAGTGCGCCGGCCGCGCTCGCGGCGGCGGACTGAGACACTGTTCAACCGCCGTCGTAAACCCACGCAACATCACCCGATCTGCGAGCGGTATCCTGAATCTGGCCGATGTCCGACTCGTCTTCATCCACAAAACCCGCGCCGCAGCCCGCACTTAAGCGCCGTCGCCCACCCCGCTGGCAGCGCATTCTTCTGCTCGTCACCGGCAGCCTGCTTCTGCTGCTTATCGTCGCGGCGGGCGTCGGCGTTCTGTGGTTGCGTTCCGTGGCCAAAGCCGCTTTGCCCCAGCTCGATGGCGAGGTGCAACTGGCCGGCCTTTCCGCGCCGGTCCTATCTGCTCCGGTTATTGTGCGCCGCGACGCCCACGGCGTGCCCCACATTGAAGCCGCGACGCAAGACGATCTCTTCGTTGCGCAGGGCTACGTCACCGCCCAGGACCGCCTTTGGCAGATGGACGCTTCCCGCCGCGCCGCAAATGGCAACCTGGCTGAGATTCTGGGCCCGGGCATGATCAAGAACGACAAGACGCAACGCGTGCTGCAGATCCGCCTGACGGCACAGCGCGTGTACGATGGCTTGCCGATCGACGAGCGCGCCGTCCTCGAGGACTACGCCAGCGGCGTGAACCGCTACATTACGCAGTGCGAAAAGAACCACACGCTTCCGGCGGAATTCCGTCTGCTCGGCTACCGTCCCGAGCCCTGGACCGGGGTGGACTCGGTGAGCGTAGGGCTGATGATGGTCGAGACTCTCGACTCGCGCATCACCACCAAGCTCTCTCGCGCCCACGTTGAGGCCAAACTCAACAACCCGCAGCTCATCGCCGATCTTTACCCCGTCGGATCCTGGCGCGACCATCCGCCAACGGGCATCAAGGTTGATCTCAGCGCCCCGCAACCGCAGCTCGCGCCCTCAAAGAAAAACGATGACGACGAGGACGACGACAATACCGAAGCCCGCACCGCGCCCAGTCGCGCCCTATCTCCATTCGCATCCGCCGCGCCGGAGGATCCGGCTTCGATGCTGGCCCTGCAAGGGCAAAACGGCTGCGAAGGTTGCGCCCTCGGCTCGAACAACTGGGTCGTCGCCGGCTCGCACACCGCCAGCGGCAAGCCGCTGCTCTCGAACGATATGCACCTGACGCTGCGCGAGCCCGACACCTGGTATATCGCCGATTTGCGCGCCCCCGGTTTTCACGCCGCCGGTGTCACGCTGCCCGGCCTGCCGCTCATCGTCGCCGGGCATAACGAGCATGTGGCCTGGGGCTTCACCGCGCTCTACAGTGACGTGCAGGACCTCTACACCGAGAAGCTCGACGGCAAAGGCAACTACGAAGGGCTTGATGCCGCGTGGCATCCGCTCTCCTTCGATCATGAAGTGATCCACGTGCGCGGCGGCCGCGATATCGTCGTTGACGTTGAATCTACCGCGCACGGCCCGCTGCTCGATCCGCTTCTCGCCGCCGGCGACCCGCCGCTGGCTCTCAAGTGGACCCTCTACGATCCATCGCTCAATGCCCTGCCACTCTACGAAATGAACACCGCGTCGAACTGGACGGAGTTCTCGGCCGCGCTTACGCAGTGGTGCTGGCCCACGCAGAATCTCGTTTACGCCGACGATCAGGGTCATATCGCCTATCGCGCCATCGGCAAGGTGCCAATTCGCCAGGTGCAGATGAGCGTCTATGATGTGCCACTGCCGCATGATGTGATGAATGGACGCCTTGAGTGGCTTCCTTCTCCGCTAACGAACTCTCCCGAGCCGTACATTCCCTTCGACCAGATGCCCAACGCCTTCGATCCGCCTTCGGGCTTTCTGGCCACGGCCAACTCGCGCGTCACGACGAACAAATCGCCCTACCCGATCACCGACGACTGGGCCGATCCCTACCGCATCGAGCGCATCTACAAAGCGCTCGACGGCCGCGATCAGCTCACGCCTGCAGACATGCTGGCCGTCCAAACCGACATCTACAGCGAGGTCGATCAGGAGATGGGCCATCGCTTTGCCTACGCCATCGACCACACGCCTGGTCCCGACGGCAACGGCGATCCGGAGTTGCGCCGGGCCGCGGACCTGATGCGTAGTTGGGACGGCCGTCTCACCACCGACTCCGTGGCTGCTTCTCTCGTCACTCAAGCCCGTGCCGCGCTCTGGCCCATGATTCTCGATCCCAAGCTGGGAAAAACCGCCGCCGACTACCACTGGGGCGAGTCGAGCTTTGCCCTTGAAGAAATCGTGATGCACGCCAAGCCCGAGTGGCTTCCGACGAGCTACAAGAACTGGGACGCGCTGCTGACCGCGGCCGTGCGCAAAGGGATGCGCAACGGCAACGCGCCCGGTAATCTGGACCATTGGACCTACGGAAGCTGGCACGTTGTCGATGTTGAGCATCCGCTGGCGCCGTTACTACCCTTCCTGAGCCGCGTGGCTGGAACCGGGCCCCAGCCGCAAAGCGGCGACGGCGCCACGGTGAAGCAGGCCGGCCGCACCCTGGGGCCTTCGCAGCGCTTTACCATGGACTGGAGCAATATCGACGGCTCGACGGAGAACATCGTGCTCGGCGAGAGCGGCAACCCTTTCAGCCCTTACTTCCGCGACCAGTGGAGCGACTGGTACGGGGGAACGACGTTTGCGCTGCCCTTCACTCCGGCAGCGGTTGCTGTCCAAACCCATCACACATTGCGGCTGCTGCCATGAAAATGCAGGGAACAGGGATCAGGGATCAGGGATCAGGGCCTGAAGACCCATCGCGCCTGCGCTACCATGCAGGCCCTTTGATGATTCTTCTTGCCGCCTTCGTCGCCATCGTTCCGCAACTCATCCGCGGCAACTCCTGCGGCCACGACTTCAACGTTCACCTTGTCTCCTGGCTGGATTGCGTCAACGCATGGCGTCACGGCATTCCTTATCCGCACTGGGCGCCCAGCCCCAACTACGGCGCTGGCGAACCGCGCTTCGTCTTCTATCCGCCGCTCACCTGGATGATCGGCGCGGCGCTTGGACTCGTCCTTCCCTGGAATCTTGCGCCCATCGCGCTCACGTTTTTGACGCTGGCTGCAACCGGCCTGGCCACGCGCGCCCTGGCTCGCGAAGCCCTCGACGATCTTCCTGCTACGCTCGCCGGATGCGCCGCGCTCTTCTCCGGATTCGCGCTCTTCACCGCCTACGAGCGCTCCGCATTTCCTGAATTTGCCGGCGGATTCTGGCTTCCGCTCATCATTCTGTTTGTCCTGCGCGATCAGGCGAAATCTCCGATAAATGGGGTGCCCCCGGTCCCTCGCATTTGGGGACCGGGGAAGGAAGTTGGACCGGCTACCGAGCCAGCGTGCTCCCTTTTCCGCTCAGTTTTCAATGGTTCCACCGCGCCCCTTGCCCTGGCGCTCGCCGGTGCCTGGCTCTCGAACCTTCCTCTGGGCGTGATCGCCGGTTATCTCATGGCCGGCGTCGCGCTTCTCTGGGCTGTGGTCAGGAGATCCTGGGCGCCGCTCGTTCGCGCCGCCGTCGCGGCAGTCCTCGGTCTCGGTCTCGCCGCCATCTACTGGCTCCCGGCGGCTTTCGAGCGCAATTGGGTCGACATCAAGCAAGCCACTCAGGACCCCGGCTACAACTTCGAGAACAACTGGCTCTTCGCGCACAATGCCAATCCGCTGCTCGCACTGCACGACGAAATTCTCCGCCAGGTCTCGTGGATCGCCGTCTCGATGATTGCCGTGACCGTCATCTGCATTACGATCGGTTGGCTCCGCGGCACGCTGCCCATCGCGAAAACTTCGGCATCGCGCCTCTGGTGGGCTCCACCGGCCGCCATTCCGGTCGTGATCTTCTTCTTTCTGTTTCCCGTCTCGCGGCCGCTCTGGTACCTGCTTCCGGAGATGCGCTTCCTGCAGTTTCCCTGGCGCTGGCTTGAGGCTGTGGAAGCGCCCATGGCGATCTTCTTCGCCGCCGCCATCTGGCCTTCTGGCCGGCGCGCCCGCGCGGCCGTGCTGGTCGTCTGCGGCGCGGCGTTTCTAGCGTCGACTGCCTATGCGTCCCGATACTTCTTCCAAGTCTGTTATCCCGAAGACTCGGTCTCTTCGGTTCTCGCCGATTACAGGGCCGGCGAGGGGTTTGAAGGCATGTACGAGTACGAGCCTCCCGGCGGCGACGACTCGAGCATTGCCACCGGCCTTCCCGATGCCTGCCTAGTGAGCGATCCCTCGATCGTTCTGGGCAGGCCCGATCCCGACGATCCCGACAGCAATCCCGCATGGAGCCGCGATCAGGGCAGTTGCGAGGCCACTTTCCAATTCGTCCACGGTCTCCAAACCAACCCCGAGCACCGCGAGATGCACGGCCCGATCGCTCACTCCGGCTTCCTGGTGCTGCGCCTCTTGAGCTACCCCGCATGGCGCATCCGCTTGAACGGACAGCAGCTGACGGCGTTACCCAAACGCGATGACGGCCTCATCGCTGTGCCCGTCCCGCAAGGGCCCATCGACCTGACCATCGATTGGACTCGCTCGCCGGACGTTCTGGCCGGCCGCTGGGTGAGCGCCCTCAGTGTGCTCTTGCTTGCAGCCCTCTGGTTCTTTGAGCGAAGGCGCGGACCCGCTCGTCTAACATAAGAGCAGAATGCCTGCCGACGTAAAATCGCTGATTCAAGAGGGCGCGGAGTTGACCGACCACGCGCTGGAGTCGCTGATTCCGTCCGCAAGCACGGTTCCGGCCTCGATCCACGGCGCCATGCGCCACTCGGTCTTTGCCGGGGGCAAGCGCCTGCGGCCGGTGTTGGCCATGCAGGCCGGCGTTACCATTGCCGGCATATTACCTCCAGGAATCGCCCGCCTGGGCGCGGCCTTGGAAATGCTTCACACCTATTCGCTGATTCACGACGACCTGCCCGCGCTCGACAACGACGACCTGCGCCGCGGCAAGCCCACCTGTCACAAGGCTTTTGGCGAAGCCATCGCCATCCTGGCCGGCGACGCCTTGCAAACCCGCGCCTTCGAAGTGCTGGCCGGGCTCGACTCTCCGCCCGCCGCAACGGTGCAGATCATCGGCCTCATCGCCAATGCCGTCGGTACAGTCGAAGGCATGATCGGCGGCCAGGTACTCGACATCGAAAGCGAACACCTGAAGCCCACGCCCGAGCTTGTCGACTCCATCCATCGCGCCAAAACCGGCGCGCTCATCCGCGTCAGCGTGGTCTCTGGCGGCGTCTATGCGGGCGCCACGGCCGAGGACGTTGCGCGTCTCGATCGCTTCGGCCGCAAGGCCGGACTCGCCTTCCAGATCGCCGACGACGTGCTCGATGTTACTGCCGACTCGGCGACTTTGGGCAAGACCGCGGGCAAGGACCTGACAACGGAGAAGGCCACCTGGCCGGCCGTCTACGGCATCGAGCAGAGCCTGCGCGACGCCGCACAGCTTATTGACGAGGCCTTCGCCGCGCTCGAGCCCTACGGCAGCCGCGCCGATGGCCTGAAAGGCGTCGCCCGCTACCTTGTCGAGCGCAAAAACTGATCGTAGACAGCGGCGTTAGCGAAGTTAGCGGGGATAGCGGAGCTATCGATCAGACCCTCAAGAATCAGAGTTGGGTGCCCCATGTTGCGAGTGCGCCCCAAGTACCATAAAATGAACGACCTGAGAAATACGCCTAAGTTTTTGCGCTAGTTTAGTGCTACGCCATCAACAGCAGCTCCGCTTAACACGAGGTAATTACCGAGTTGGCGACGATGCGACCGCAGTCGGCCATGCTCCCCTCGCTTGCCCGCTCACTCTGGTGCTGGTCCAGCACCGAATTTTCCTGCGCAGGGTGTTAACGCATTGACCACCATGTGCTTAAATGAGGATACTTTTCTGCTGGGGGAACTCTACCTATGGCGACGAATCAGGGAACCGAGCTAAGTCTCGAAAGCGGGGCAATAGAGGCCTATCTCAAGATTACGGGAATGCGTGATGAGGAGGCCGCGCAGACTCTGGACGCCTCGATGCGTGGGCTGGAAGTCGAATTTAGGAAAGGCTTCGTGCTTCGCGGCCTGATCTTGCTGGAGTTCGAGGAAAGGAGGCTTTGGAGGTTCGTGCGGGACCAGGAAACTGGCGAGCCCTACCCATCGATGGATAAATGGCTTAAGAGAGCGGCCCCCATGTCTTTCGGGGACTGCTATCAGGCTATGAAGGCCCTTAAGCAGCTACGAGACATACCGATCAATGCGCTGAGCGCGATGCCCAGATGCAACATTGAACTGCTGAGACTGCTCTCGGTCAACGATAGGGCCACCGAACTCGACACCGCCGACGGAAAGCCGATCAGCATCGTCGCTGCGGCCCAAAATATGCGCAAGAAGGAGTTCGAAGCCGCAATTAGACGCAAAATCCGCAGCGATCCCTCGGAATCACGGCGACAGCGTTTAGTGGGACCGGCGCTCAATTTCCGGGGCATTCTCCATGAGCCAATTGGTGAGCAGGGCGTTGTCTTCCTCTTCGGTATGGTGGCCAAGGAACTTGGGTTTATCGTCGAGTCGGTGGCCACCGGCTTTCCCGATTGTCTAGCGAAGCGTAGAGTGGCAAAGGATCGGTACAAGAGCGTAGCAATTGAATTTGAATTCCAGAGTCGCAACTTCGACATTCACGGTCACGACCCAAAAGGTTGCGAGGTGATCGTCTGCTGGGAACACAATTGGCCGGAGTGCCCGCTGGAGGTAATAGAACTGAAAACTCGAATCAAGGAGCTCCCCACTGCTCTTTGATCGTGGTCGCCACCGCTCATCTTTGAGGGCCTGCTGTGTACTCCGGGTGTGTAACCGCCTATCCGGACATTTCGGGTTGAGAAACCTGCTGATGGCGCGGTCCTAGGATTTTGTGCTAATTTGTGCTACTACCATGGGCTTTATGGAGCTCTTGGACATTTGTGACATTGTAGAATCTGTAACTTACGTGCTTTCAATGCGTCCCATTGTCGGTGCCCCATCCTTTCCGCGTTTTTTGCGGAAAGGGTGGGAGTGCACGGCCTCACTCAATCGGGCCGGGTCGATATGCCAGATCTGATGCTGAAGGGATTTTGTGCGCTGTAGATCGGAAATGCTGGCCGGAGTTACTTGCTCAGCACCCGGCGCAACCTCTCGCCCTGCACTGTGAGGTCTTCCACCGCCGCTTGCGCGCGGGCGGCCACGCTCTCGATCGCACCAAGGTAGCCGGGAAGCGCATTCCACAACTTGCTCACGGCCTCGCGCTGTTCGATCATGACCAGAGCAGCGCCGGAGAGAGCCGTCACCAGGCCGGCGCGCCGCTTGCCGGCAAGCAGCAGGACGCCGCTCGCCACCAGCGTGCCCGCGGCTGCCATCCGCACCCAGCGCCTGGAATCGGCCGTGCTGGCGCGGGTTTCACTCGCCTTGCGAGCTGCTTTCGAAAGCGGCACAACCACCATGACCTCACCCTGCCTTCTCATCCTCAACTCAACGACACAGAAACTCCATTGCTCTTCAAGTATCGCTCCAAAACCGGGCCTGCGGTGTCTAAAAAGACTCAATGCACCGCGGCCATCGCCGGTTCAGGCCTCTCAATCCAGGTCGATCTCGCGCAAGGGCACGCCCTCGGGAGCGTCCTTGGCCTTGCGCAGCGCCTCGGCAAATTTCTTTTCCAGCAAATCCGCCTTGTTCTTTTCCGCGTCCACGCTTTGCCGGAAGATCGACTCCGTCCGCTCGCCGTGCTCGCGCATGGCCTTGGCCGCGGTTTCCAGATCCTCGAACATGCGTTTGCGCGGCGCTGGCGTGTGGCTCACCACCAGGCCCGTCGCGCCGTCGATCTTCAGCATCGCCCCGCAATCCGGGCAGGCTAATTCGAACGTCTTGTCCTTATTCTTGGCCATTTCAATTGGTATTTTATGCGCTCCCGTCCGCTTTTGGCAGAGGTTTTCGACGTTGGGTGACTCTTTCAGGGTGCCCCACCCTCCGGGGCCCCCACGGATAGGTCTTGGTCCGTGGGGTGGACCTGCGGCGCGCTTCTCTTTTTGCGCCTGGGGTGGGAGCGCGCGCGCCCGCATCATTCAATCGTCACATGCAGAGCGAATTGCTCCTCGTTGGGGTCGGGATTCTCCCACGAGCGCACGTAGTGCAGCAGCAACACGCCCGTCCCCTTGGCCCTGGGCGCAAAGTCGAAGATCTGCACGATCGGCCGCCCGACTTCTGGCTGCGTAGGGCCCGGCTGCGTAGCCTGCATCTGCGATTGGCCCGTCAGCTTCAGCAAACCCGTCGATTGTTTCTCCAGGTACCACATGAATCCGGTTGTGGGATTGGAACTGAGCCGAACCTCCAGCACGTCTCCCATCTTGATCTCGACGGTTCCGCCCTTGTCGGCATCGGTTACGACCTTTGTGGCCGCTCGAGCCACGGCCGGGCAAATGGCCGCCTGGAATAGGACGGCGAAAAGAAGCAAGGAATTAGCGGCAGACTTCCGGTGCACTCGTGCAACTTGCATGGCGAAGCGCCTTTCCCGCGGCCGCACCGGGCTTGCCGGTCGCGCCGCGCACACCGAAGATAATTCCATTGCGGGCTGGATGCAACCGCTGTGTTGTACTCTGACCACCTGAGGAGGGATCTCCCCGTGCCCCATCCTTTCGCCTGCTTTTTGGCGAAAGGGTGGGAGAGCCAACTCGCTGACTTGCTGACTCGCTGACTTGCTACTTTCTACGCCGCCGGCGTCGCCGCGGTCTTGAAGTTGATCACGTGATAGATCGCGGGCTCCGCGCCCACGTTCCTGAATCCATGCAGCTGGTTTGATCCGTTGAAGATAACCGAGCCCGGCCCCACGCGAATCCACGCTCCGTTTGAAAGCGTCTCCACCGTACCCTCGCGGACGATAATCAGCTCCTCATTGGGATGCTTGTGCGGCGGATGCGACATCATCCCCGGCTTCAGCGTCGAGATGTGAATCTCGAGATTTTCGAGCGTCGCCGTCGGCGTGTCGCAAACCACCCGCACCGATCCGGTGGCCGTGGGCTTTTCGGTAAGCGAGTTCCAGTCGAAGACCTTCGAGCCCATCACGGTTGAAGGCTCGGCAACAGCTAATGCGTCGCCGGCAATAGCCGTCGCGGCAAGAGCGGCGAAGAGTTCTCTGCGGTTCATTTCGGTATTCCTTTGTTCGGCATGTGGCTCTGGGCAGGCGCGGCCTGCGATTTTCGCCGACCCCGTCAGCCGGCTGTTCGCAGGCATGAATCCGCTTGGGGCAACAGCTTCACGTCCTCGGTTTACATCTTCCCGAAATCCTCAGGAAGTCCTGGCAGTTCCTGCTGTTGGCCCTCTTGATCCGTCTTGGATTCAAACTCGATTAGACCAAATGTATTGGGGCCAGTCTTAGTAAAAATTCGACGATCTCTTGCGTACCCGCCAAGAGAACCGCTGAGAGAAACCCGGCTCTGCTTGTCTAGAGGCTTTCCTAAGAACTCTAAAATGGTCGAAATGTGTTGAGGCGTACCCTCTCGCTTGAGGAATTCTTGAACCTGAGCGAGGGCGCTCCCAGGACGGAGCTCTTTGGATGCCGCCTCCCCATTCTCTTCTTTGGGAAGGAGTTTGAAGGAATCCTGAACCGCTTGAACATACACGCGGGCATCGCGCAATTGGGCCTCAAGCCCGTCTATTTCCGCCAATTTACGATCAATCAGTTTTTGAAGGCTTTCTCGTGCTCCCATTTTCCATCCCTCTTTCCATAATCTACACCGAACGATAAAGATGGGCAAGATTGAAATTTTGGTAACTACTTTTCGCAATGTGGTGGTACGATAATGACGGAGGACGGGGAAATGGCAGAAAGCGGCCTGAATAAAGTAACTTACGTCATTGACCAACTTGACAGATCTAAGGTTGTGCGACCCAATGGGGCCGAGGTTTGGGATGCCAGAACCCTGTTTTCGGTCCTAGGTTATTCCGATTGGACAAATTTTCGGTCCGTCCTTCAAAAAGCGATCCTTGCGTGCGATAACTCCGGTGTCTTTTCTTCTAATCATTTCCGTGAGTTCACGGAAATGATCGAAGTTGGCAAAGGTGCAAAGAGGGAGATTGAAAACTGGTATCTTTCTCGCTACGCCTGCTATCTGATCGCAATGAATGGCTCTTCGGAGAAGCCAGAGATTGCGACGGCTCAAACGTATTTTGCCGCTCAGACTCTGCGATCCGAAGCCGAACAGGCATTAACCGAAGAAAAGCGCCGAATCCTGTTGCGCGACCGAGTAAAAGGTGCGAATAAGAAGCTCGGCGGAGCAGCGAAGGTCGCGGGGGTTCGGAGCGAGAACTTTGGCATATTCCAAGATGAGGGGTATAAAGGCCTCTACGGAGGTCTTGGAGTCAAGTCTATCAAGGCCAAGAAGGGGATCGGCAAGAACGAAGAGCTTCTCGATTGCATTGGCCGGGCGGAACTCGCAGCCAACGAATTCCGAATTACTCAGACAGAGGAAAAGCTCCGAATCGAACAGATTCGCGGTGAACAGCGAGCAATAGACGCGCACCGAGACGTGGGGCGAAAAGTCCGACAGGCCATCAAGGAAATCGGGGCAACGATGCCTGAGAACTTGCCCGCCGAACCATCGGTTAAGAGATTGGCGGCTGCAGAAGCCAAAGCTGAAAGAAAGCGGCTTAAATCAGGGAATAAAGGTTGATCAGCGCAAATTCGACGCGCGGTCTGCCGCCTTAAAAGCGTCTCGACAGACCCTAATGTGAGCCGAAAACGCCAATTTCGGTCATCCGCGCGAACCCCGCCAACTCCGCTGCTTCACTTCTGCGCGGTTTGCAGCTGCTTCTGCGCGGCAGGCGGATTCACGTGCGCGTTCAGGAAGCCGGTCAGGTCTTCGACATCCTGCCTGGTGCCCACCATGGGCGGCATGAAGTGGTGGTACGGCGAGTCGGGCTTGTACTCGTGCAGCATGACGATGAAACTCTCGATGTTGGCGCGGTCGCGGCCGCTCAGCAGCGTCACCAGCGGCCGGTAGCCTTCGAGGGTGTGACACGATCCGCATTCGCCGCGGAAGATGGCCTCGCCGCGCGAGTAGCTGGAGTTTGTGTCGTAGACCCAATTCGAGTGAATCAGGTAACCCTGCTCATCGATCTTGAGCGCGTAGGGCACGCGCACGCCGTTCGAGTACATCCAGCGGCCGATGACATACGGCTTGCGCAGCATCTCGCGCGAGTATTCGCCGGCGGCCGTCGCCGTCAGCGCCAGCAGCAGAATCGCCACCGCGTGCGAGAGATTGAAATCGACGGGATTGCGGTACGCCAGATAGTAGGCCACGCCGATAATCGTCGCCGACGTCATCACGATCAGCAGTGCGATGCGGGTGATCGTCGAAAACGTGCCGGATCCGATGGTGTCGATACCCAGCGTGAGCAGCGCCCGCTGCGACTCGGGAACCATCAGCAGATACCAGCCAAACAGGAACGGCATGGCCACAAACGAAGGCACCAGCCACCTCACGCTCCACTTCACCAGCGATGACTTGAGCCTGGGCTGTGCGCCGCCATCGATGCGGCTGGCGCTGATCAGCGCCCAGATGCCGGCCAGCGACGCACAAACGCAGCAGCGCAGCAACAGGCTTGGCCAGTAAGTGGGATTGAAGAAGGCGTTCCAGAACTTGCTCGCCTCATGGCCCGTGCCGGCCACGGACAGCCACGTGTCGCCCGGCGTGAGCATAAAGGTGAGAATGCCGTTGATGATGATGAGCGTGCACACCGAGGCGCCCGCGTACACCCAGCCGACCACCAAGTGCAGCTTGGCGTCAATCTTGTTCCAGGTGTAGTAGTAGACGATCGCGGTGCTCAGTTCGACGAGGAAAAACACCCACTCGATGGCCCAGCCGAAGACGAAGTTGTGAATCAACGTGCTGGTGGCTTCAGGGTGCGTCAGTCCGATGGCAAACCAGATGCCCACGCCGGAGATGGTGCCGAAGACGCCGGTGAGCACGAGGAAAAACTTCGAGTAGCCCACCAGCTCACTGAGCCATTCCTCGCGGGCAACAGGGTCTCTCATGCGCAGGGCCTTGCGCTCGGCCAGCGGCAGGTAGAGGCCGCCGCCCACGGCGAACTGCGAGATCATGACGTGGAAGATGGCGATGATGCCGATCACCCAACCCGAGCCGAGATAGGGAATGTCCCAAAAGGGGTAATTCATGTCTATAGCTCCTAGCTCTCAGCTTTCAGCTCTTAGCTCCTTTTGTTTTGGCTTCGGTGCTGGATTCGGCACGACGAAGCTGAAAGCTGATAGCTGCCTTACTGAATCGTCCAGTACCCAATCACTGTCGTCGCCAGCAGCGCGAAAACCGCCAGCAATCCAAAATAGTGCGCCAGCCGCGCGCGCTGTCCCGATTCCTTTGTCTTGTCGTAGAACGGAATCAGAATCCAGAGCACGATGCCCAGCGAGAACAGCAGAATGCCGACGATCTCGCCCGCTTCGGCGAACTTGCCCGAGAAGATAAAGCCCAGCAGCTTGAGCATTTCGAAGGGACTCATGAAGTACCACTCGGGATGAATGCCCATTGGCGCCGGCGCCAGCGTGTCGTATTGCTTGCCCAGCGCCCAGGGAAACACCGAAGCCAGAAGCGCCAGGACGTTCAGCGAGATGATCCACATGGCGATGTCCTTGCGCAGAAAGTTGGGCATGAAGGGCATCGACTTGCGCTCCGCGGCGGGCTTGGCCTCTTCGCTCTCCGGCACGGCATTGCCGTGGCGCTGCACCAGCCAAAGGTGAAACGCAAGCAGGGGAATGAACAGTGCAGGGAGCACCACCACATGCAGCGCGAAGAATCGCTGCACGGTAAACTCCGACACGTCCGGGCCGCCGCGCATCATATTGGCGACCGCCGGCCCGATCCAGGGAATCGCCGCCGGAATCTGCAAGCCAACCTTGGTGGCGAAGTAGCTCAGTTCGTCCATGGGCAGCAGGTAACCGGAAAAGCCGAAGCACGCGGCCAGCCCAAGCAGCACCATGCCCGAAAGCCAGCCAAACTCGCGCGGCTTGCGGTAGGCCTTCATAAAGAAGACCGAGAACATGTGGACGAGGATGGCGAAGATCATCAGATTGGCTGCCCACGCGTGCGCCGAGCGGATCAACCATCCAAAGTGCATCACGAACGTGATCTGCCGAACCGATTCGTAAGCATCCACGCCCGGGCGGTAGTACACCAGCAGCAACACGCCCGTGAAACACTGCACCATGAAGAGGAAGAGCGTGATGCCGCCCCAGTAGTACCAGAAAGATTGCGCGTGGACCGGGACGGTCTTCTTGCGCGCGAAGGCGGCCAGCTCGGAAAGGCCCAGCCGCTCATCCATCCAGTCATACACATTGCTTGCAATCGATTTCGCCGTCATCGGTTCTCACCCTCGCGTGGTCGGCTCGTGGATCGTGAATCACGTTCTTGACACCTCGACTCCCGTGTCATTTACGGCGACCTTGAAAAGCTTGAGGGGCTTGGGCGGCGGCCCGCTAACATTGGCGCCGGTGTAGGGGTTATAAACGCCGCCGTGGCATGCGCAATGAATGCGGTCGGCCTCTGGCTCGTACTGCACCGTGCAGCCCAGATGCGTGCAAACCGCAGTCAGCGCGACCCAGCTATTGTCCGTGTGGTGAATCAGCATGGCTGGCGAAGGGCCGAACTTGAACATCAGCACCGCACCCTTGGGCAGCTTCTGCGCGTCTTTGAGCGTCGCCTCGGTTACGGCCGCCGCGCTCAGCGCCATCTCGCTCGGGCTTGCCAGGTAACGGTACACGGGATAGGCCAGCGCGGCAGCGTAACCGATGCCCGCCACGCCCGCGGCAGCAAGAAAGATTCGGCGCGTCCAGGTATCGCCGTTCTCTGCGTGCTCCGGAACGATATTTGGTGAAATCGCAGTCTCACTCATTGCTATCTCTCTGCGGTCAGGCCGCACCCTCCATGGTTTTTTGTGCGCGCGCCGCAACGGATACTAGCCAGCCAATCACGCCCAGGCCGGCCACAAAGAGCACGAGGAACAATCCCACCACGCCCCAGTTCGTCGCCACGGCCCGGTCCCACACGTCGTATCCCTTCGACAAGAGCGTCACGTCGCGCACGCCGTCGCGGTACACCGTCAGCATGATTTCAACCAGTACGGCGGTGAGAACGCCGGCCCAACCCAGCCAACCGGCGGCAATCTTGCCGAAGCCGGCGATTGCCCCCACCAGTACGGCTACCACCACCAGAGCGATCCAGCCATAGCCGGCAAAGCCCTCGTAGCGATAAAGCGCGTGGTTGGCAACACCGTGCGTAAGCCCGATCTTCACGGCCTCCGGCTGCACGTGCGCCGCCCACAGTCCGGCGGCCAGATAGACAAGCCCGAAGCCGGCAGCCACCTTGCCGCCCAGCCCCGCAACGAATCTCTTCTCTTCCGCGGTGAACGTGCTGCGCCCGGCCAGATACACCAGCCACAACCCGCCAATCAACAATCCGCCGGCGAGCATCATGAGCCAGCGGGGTTCGAGCGTGCGATCGCCCGTGGGCAAATACGCACCCATGGCCGATGCGGCGTACATGTTGCGCCACGCTTCGGGCCGCAGCATCAGCGTCATATTGGTAGAGAGCACTCGCGCCACGCCCCCGGCGAGCAGCCATGCGATCAGTCCCACCCACCACGCCGATTGGCCCCGCTCCAGCCGCGCCGAGAATTTATAGAGCAGCCAGTAAACCAAGATCAATGTGGGGATGAGCGCGATCCAGTACACCCCGATCAGCACACTGCTGGTATAGAGCGCGCGCCCGTAGAGTACTTGCGCAAACAAGAGCGGCGGCACGGCCAGGTTGATCACAAAGGTCATCACGATGGTGAGCCGCCGCGCCAAAGCTCGTGCGGTGGTGTGGGCGTTTGCCGAGGAGCCAAGCAGGCTGAGCAGAATCGCCAGCAGCAACCCGCCCAGCAGCATCTCCACAGCCACAAAATGCAGCGACAGCGTGACCAAGTGCAGAAGCTTCATCAGCCACACGGGAGCCGGCAAAGGAATGGGATCCACTGCGGGATACGGATTCATGACGATCTGAAGGTTCCTTTCACTTTCTCGCCGGAGGCGGAAACGGCGCCGCGCGCTCCAGCAAACTCACGCCTCGACGCCTGCTCCGTACTTTCCTGCCCGAAGGCAATTCCAGAATGGTACAAGCAGGCAATTGCGGCCCATTCTGGACAGAGCCGCTCCAATTTTGATTGGAACGAGGTCACGCTATCGTTCGCGGCAACCAGCGGTCTGTGACGAATGGCACATCAGACTGTGACGAATTCAATTAGGCTCCCGATTGTGAGTATCGATGATCCCCAAGCTCCCCATGCGCAACCGCCTCTCGCCTCGAGGGGCATTTGAGCTCTCAATGAGATCCATTCGGCAGGACCTGGCGATGAAGAAACCTAATTCGTCGATGCAACTGACGCGCGCCGCCGATTACGGCGTGCGCGTGATGATTCAACTTGCCTCCCTCTCAGCTAATGGCCGGGTTTCTCTTCCCGACCTGGCGCGAGCCACCGCCGCGCCGCAAAGTTTTCTTTCGAAAGTTCTGCAAGCGCTGGCGCGGGCCGGGCTCATCACCTCGCAGCGCGGGCAATCCGGCGGCTTTCACATTACGCCGCGCGGCGCCGCGGCTTCGATGCGCGAGGTGATCGAAGTCATCGACGGCACGATTTACCTGAATGTCTGCCTCTCCCCCGGCCGGTCCTGCATTCGCAAGCCGCGATGCCCTGCGCACCCGGTTTGGGCTTTGGCGCAGCGCGCCATGATGGAGGTTCTCTCCAGCGTCAGCATCGCTTCGCTGGCCGCCCCGTCCGCGCCCACCGCCTCCCGCACCGCCCAGGTTCCGTTAAAGCCTGCCGCGCGATAACCACTCGGCCGGCGCGCGCCTCATTTGCATTCCTCCCGCCCGCAGTGTTTCAATTGGGTTATTGAAACAGGGGTGCTCCGCGGCATTGCGGGGCTGAGAAATACCCTCGAACCCGATCCGGATAATACCGGCGTGGGAAGCTTTCTTGAGCCGAGCAGCAGTTCTTCCTTCCATCGCAGCTCATGCTCCTTTGTTTCAGGCAATACGAAGCAAAGGATGTCCATGGCCACCGCTGCTGTTATCGCTCGCGACTGCAAGGCTCCCTCACGCAACCTCTTTGGCCGGCTCGCCGGAGCCTGTCTGCTGTCTCTTTGCCTAGCCGCGACGCTGGCCGCACAAAACGCGCAGCAGAACATCGCGCCGCAGCAGCAAAACGCACAGACTCCGGCTCCCGCGCAGCAAAAACCTGCGCCCGTCACCACCACCGTCGTAGTGCACGGCCAAATCGAAGACAACTATCTTCCCCAATCCATCACCGTGGGCACGCTCGATGGAGCGCCGCTCAGTGAAGCGCCGCTTTCGGCCACCGTCGTCACACGCGACCTGCTCAACGACCAGGACGCGCGCCTGCTCTCCGACGTGATCAAAAACGACGCCTCCGTCGGCAATGATTACGTGCCCGTGGGCTACTACGGCGATTATCAGATTCGCGGCTTTCCCCTCGATCTCGCCACCGGCCTTGAAGTCAACGGCATGACCATCGCCGGCGAGCAGGATGTGCCGCTCGAAAACAAGGAGCAGGTCGAGTTCCTCAAAGGGATTGCCGCGGTCGAAAGCGGTGTGGCCAACGCGGGCGGCCTCATCGACTTTGTCACCAAGCGCCCCGCCAACATCAAAGCCGTCGATCTCGCCACCGATCATCGCGGCTCGGCGTACGGCGCCGTCGATCTGGGCCATCTGTTCGGCAGCCGCAAGCAGGTAGGCGCGCGTGTGAATCTTGCCGCGGAGCGCATCGTTCCCTACATGAACGACACCAACGGCTGGCGTGCCGTGGGCGCAGGCGCGGCCGACTGGAAGATCGACACGGCCACCACGCTCAAAGGCGACTTCGAGTACCAGCACAAGACCGAGCGCGACGGCAGCGGCTACCAGTTGCTCGGCGGCACAACGCTGCCCAATATCAACCAGATCTATCGCTCCACCATGCTCGGCGATCAGTCCTGGGATCCGCCCGACACCTACGACACCTTCAACACTGACGCGCGCCTCGAGCACACTTTTTCGCCGGCGTGGGTCGCCTTTGCCGCCGCCGGCTATAGCCACTCGCTCATTCAGGACAACGTCATCTACGCCTACGGCTGCTACAACGAGACCGAGTGCAACACCGGCTCCGCTCCGTATCCCTGGTTCTTCGCCCCCGACGGCACCTACGACATCTCCGACTACCGCGACCCCGGCGAGCTCCGCATCGACGCCCAGGCCGAAGCCATGCTCACGGGCCACTTCAAGACCGGATTCGCCACGCACGACCTCACCCTCGGCGGCGCGGCCTTCCTGCGCAGCGTCCAGCAGCCCGGCTACTATCAACTCAACCAGACCTCGACGGACACGATTGCCGACGGTGCGGTCTACGTCTACATCGGTTCGGATAATATCTACCAGACCATCGCGCCGCTCCCTCCTCCAGGCTCCGCCACCTCTCTCGAAGATCCATCCCAAACCGCCGGTCCGCGCCGTCTCTGGGAAGACAGTCATCAATCCTCTGCCATCATCCAGGACCGCATCCATCTTCCCGGCCGCATTCAACTCATCGCGGCCACGCGCTACGATTCTCTCCGCGATCACAACTATTCGCTGGTCGCGACCACCCCCTGCGTGCCCAATGTGCCGAGCAGCACGCCTGGGCCCGCAGGCGATCCATGCGCGACAACGTACGATGCGTCAGACAATCCAATCTATAACGTTCTCAATACGCCAACCTTCTCCGACAAGCCCCTCTGGCTCCCGCAATTCGCCGTCACCTGGAACCCCGTCCAAAGCCTTACTCTTTATTCCAACTACGGCGTCATGCTGTCGCTCGGCCCGCAGGCGCCCTTCTGGACCGACAACGGCAGCCAGTTTCTCGCGCCCTATTTCACGCGCCAGGCCGAGGTCGGCGCAAAGTACGAGCCCAGCGGCCGCATCCTCCTCAGCGCCGCCTTCTTCCACATGCGCGCGCCCTTCTTCTATCCAAAGTTCATTACTCAGCACGACAATATCTGCGGCACGGACGTATTCAATCCCAGCGTGGACAATCTCTGCTTTGAGCAGGAGGGCCGCGAAACCCACAACGGCTTCGAGTTCAACGCCGAAGGCAAAGCCGCCAACTGGCTGCGCCTCAATGCCTCCATCGCCGCCATGAATGCAACCTCCACCAACACCGGCACGCCCGCCTTCGACTCAAAGCAAGTCATCAACGTCCCGCACGTGCAGGCCGACCTCTTCGCCGACATCGCTCTGCCTCACGCTCGCGGCCTGCACATCATGCCCGGCTCGAACTTCGCCTCGCGCAAAGACGCCACGCGCGACGACATCGTCAGCGTGCCCAGCTACAATCTCTTCAATCTGGGTGCGCGCTACACGCCCGGCGGCGAACAGGGCCGCGTCACCTTCCGCATCTTTGCCGATAACATCACCAATAAGCGGTACTGGTCCGACACCGGCGCGAGTTACGGCGACACGTTCGTGTGGCTCGGCGCGCCTGCAACCGTTCGCCTCTCCGCGCACTACACGTTTTAACCTGCTAGCTGCTAGCCTCTAGCTACTAGCCTCAAGCTTCGGCGGCAACCGGTTGAACCGACAATGAGCGCACAAGCACGACGGAGCTAGGAGCTAGTAGCTAGAAGCTTAGGAAGAGATGACCTCAACGGTAAAAGCTCACGGCATGGACGGCTCGCTCGTTCCCCCCGACTGGCCTCCGCTTACGCAGGACGAAGTACACACCCTCCTCAGCCGATTTCCCGCGCTGGGCGAGCCCGCGCGCATCCTCACTGTGAGCCCGCGCCCGTTCTCCGCAGCCGGCGTTGTGGCCACGCCCAGCGGTCCTGTTTTCATCAAGCGGCATCATCGCGCCGTGCGCGATTGCGAAGGATTGCTCGAAGAACACCGTTTCCTCGCGCATTTGCTGGCTCGCGGCGCTTCGGTTCCGCGCGTTATTGCCGACGCCGCGGGCGAAACCGCCATCGAAATCGGCGATTCACTCTACGAGGTACACGAAACGCCCCCGGGGATCGACCTTTACGAAGAAGCAATTTCCTGGACGCCCTTTCGCACCGCGGCACACGCGTATTCCGCCGGACAGGCGCTCGCCCGGCTCCATCTTGCCGCGCAGGATTTCGCTCAGCCGCTGCGCAAGCCCCGTCCACTGGTAGCAAGTTTCACGATCTTCGCCGCGCGGGATCCTATCGCGGCCATGGCGCGCTATCTTGCCCGCTGCCCATCGCTCTACGGCCATAAAGGCATTCGCGTTTGCGCCGCGCAAGCCATCGATCTCCTTACTCCTTTTCACGCGGAGCTTGCGCCGCTCCTGCCCGCGCTCGGCTCTCTTTGGACGCACAACGACCTGCACGCCTCCAATCTCTTCTGGAGCGATCCAACCGGCGATGCGCGCGCCACGGCGATCATCGACTTCGGCCTTGCCGACCGCACCAACGCCGTGCATGACCTGGCCCACGCCATCGAGCGCAACATCGTCGAGTGGCTAGCCCTTGACCAAGACGCAAAACAGCCCCCGGCTGTCCATCTCGACCATCTGGCGGCGCTTCTTGACGGCTACGAATCCGTCCGTCCGCTCACGGAGGAAGAGGCCGCCGCGCTGGCGCCGATGACTGCTCTCTGTCACGCCGAGTTCGCGCTTTCCGAAGCCGACTATTTCCTCGGCGTTTTGCACTCTGAAGAAAAGGCCGTGATGGCCTACGACGGCTGGCTCGTCGGTCACGCTAAATGGTTCCTGAACGCCGCCGGCCGCGAGCTGCTCGACTCTCTGCATCGCCGCGCCAAGGGGCGCGCGCGGCGCGCGCACGCGGAGGCAGTGCAGTGAGCGTAGCGTCCATCACTGCATACTTTGCCGCGCACGGCCTCGAAGCCGCCGGCATGTTGGCCACGGTGATCGGCATCTGGCTCACCACCAAGCGCCTGCTCATCTGCTGGCCGGTGGTGCTCGCCGCCGATCTTCTTTATCTGGTGGTCTTTTATCGGTCCGAGCTCTATTCAGATGCGTTGCTCCAGCTTTTCTTTGTTGCCTTCACGCTTTACGGCTGGTGGCACTGGTGGCGCGGTGTACGCCAGGAAGGCGAGGTGCGCGTGGTCCCGCTGCCCCGCGCCAGCATGATCGTCGCGATCGCAGCGGGCGCAGTGGGCAGTATTCTGCTGGGCGTGCTTGCCGTCCGCCTGCACGCGGCGCTGCCCCATCTCGACGCCGCGCTCACCAGCTTTTCGCTCGTCGCCAGTTGGTGGGGCGCGCGCAAGCACATTGCCAACTGGTGGCTCTGGATTGTGGTGGATCTCGTCTACATCGGCGAGTATATCTACAAGGATCTTTGGCTCACGGCGTTGCTCTATGCGGGTCTCGTGGGTCTGGCCATTCTCGGCCTGCGCGACTGGCGCCGCGCCGCCGCTGCAGCTTGAAGAAGCCGCGCCCTTTCACAAAGCCTGCGCAATCTCCAATGCAAAGGCCGGAGCACTTGCTCCGGCCCTTGTCTAACTCCGCTAGCTCCGCCAACCCCGCTACCCCTGGATATCGAACTGCTCGGGATGCAGCGCCGCATCGCTCTTGAGCAGGAGGTTGCGCCCGATCAGCTCCTCGAATTCAGCCAGCCAGCGGGCGTTGTTGCTTTTGAGCACCTTCACCGTCTCGGGATGCACGCGCAGCATGACGTCGGCGTTTTCAAAGTGCTTCCTCATCTTCCGCATCTCGATGTAAATCTCGTTGCAGACGGTCGTGGAGCTCTTCACCATGCCAGTGGCCTGGCAGGTTGGGCAGGGCACACTCAACGTACGCTCCAATGACTGCTTGACGCGCTTGCGCGTGATCGCCACCAGACCAAAATCGTTGAACTGCAGCACCTTGGTCGGGGCGCGATCGCTCTTCAAGGCTTCTTCGAGCGCGGCCATCACCTTGAAACGGTTCTTGCGCTCGTCCATGTCGATAAAATCAATCACGATAATCCCGCCCAGGTCGCGCAACCGGATCTGGCGCACAATCTCCGGCACCGCGTCGAGGTTGGTCTTGAGAATTGTGTCCTCGAGCCGTGCCGACTTGCCCACGTATTTGCCAGTGTTGATGTCGATCGCCACCAGCGCCTCTGTCTGGTTGATGACGATGGAGCCGCCGGACTTCAGCCACACCTTCGAGCGCAACGCCTTGGAGATTTCGTCCTCGATGCCGAAGTGCTCGAAGAGCGGCGTCTCCTTGGTGTAGAGCTTGACGCGCCGCACCAGCGTGGGCGAGAAGTGGTTGAGGAATTTTACGATGCGCTCGTAGTTGGCTTCCGTGTCCACCCAGATGCTCGAAAAGTTGGCGCTCACCTGGTCGCGCAGGATACGCTCGATGAGCGACAAATCGTGATAAATCAGGGCCGGCGACTTGGACGCTTCGGAGCGTTGCTTGATGTCGTTCCAAAGATTCATCAGGAAGCGCAGGTCGGCGCGCAGCTCTTCTTCCGACGCGCCCTCGGCTGCGGTCCTCACAATCAATCCGCCCGGAGCCTCGCCGCGCTCGTGCAGCAGAATCCGCTTCAAGCGATGGCGCTCCTCGTCGGAGGCAATCTTGCGGCTCACGCCCACGTGGCTCACGGTCGGCATAAAGACCAGAAACCTTCCGGGCAGTGCGATGTGGCTGGTGATGCGCGCGCCCTTCTTGGCGATGGGCTCCTTGGCGATCTGCACCAGGATCTCCTGGCCGGACTTCAAAAGGTCGGAGATGATGGGCAGATCCGAGGTTTGCGCCGAGCGGCGCGATGGTCCGCGGCGGCCCTGCGTACCGCGTCCGCGCGGGCCGCGCTCGCGGCCCGCGCGGTTGCGCGCCGGCCGCGTGCCCGGAGTGGTTGTCTCTTCCTCGCCGGTCTCGTCTTCCTCTTCGCCGTTCGGCTCGTCGAGATCCCGCTGGATGCGATGGTCGAGGTGCGCCTCCTGCAACATTTCGCCGAAGTCGCCGGTGCGCAGGTGCGTGGGCAGCGTCTCTTCTTCGTAAACGTCCCCGTCGTGCGCCTCGGGCTTGTGGCGGCGCGCACGAGGCGCAGCTTCGAATTCCTCGCCTTCGATGGTTTCCTCTTCCACGAGGCCCACGCCCGGCGCATAGGTTGAAGCCGGAGCAGCGGCCTTTGCTGCTGACGCCTCCTCTTCCTTTTTCTTCCCGAAGCCGAACAGCCGGAAGCCCGTTGGCGATGAAGGATCGACACGGTGCGATGCGGATGCGTCGGTCTCCTCGTCCGTGACTTCCTCAGCTTCAGTTGGCTCGGCTCGAACGTTTTCAGATTCCGCCGGAGCCGACTCCACCGTCTCCTCGAATTCGTCTTCCTCTGCCATCGCGCCTGCGGCGCTTTCGAGCTCGTTTGCGTCTTCCTCCGAGAGCGCATTGAACGCGTCTGCGCCCAGGCTCTCCTCTTCGAACTCGAGAGCCGTTTCCTCCGGCTCTTCCGTTTCCGTTTCGGTTTCGTAATAGGACGCCTCGGTCTCCTGGCGCTCCTCCTCAACCGTCTCCTCGGTCACCGCATCCACATGCGGCGCGTCGGAGATTCTGGCCTCCGCCTCCGCGCCGGAATCGTCGGGTTCCGGCTGGCGCCCGCGGAGCCGCGAAATCGACTCTCCGGGCAACAGGCCGCTGCCGTCCCAGGTGATGGGCGCTTCTATCAGCGTGGAAGGCTTGAAGGTGGAGCTAGGGCGCGGCGGAGCAGATGTCTCCTCAGCCGCCTTCGGCGAATCGGCCGCCGCCGTGCCGCCGTACTTCGAAAGCGATTCGCCAGGCAGCACAAAGGCCGCCGGCTCGGAATGCCCATGGGGCGCGCGCGGCGCAGAGGGTGCGGGATGAATTTCGCGCGCTTTGGGCGTCTCTTCAGACGCCACGGTTTCAAACGCTTCTGAGGGGCCGGCCACGGCTGGCTGGGCTTCGGCCGCCGCTCCCGGCGCAACGTCTTTTTGCCCACGGCCGCCGCGGCGGCGGCGCCGTCCACGCCAGGGGCGTCCGCCGGTTCCTTCCTGTTCCTGCTCGGTCTCTGCCGGTGCGGGAGCGCTTGCAGGCTCCGCAGCGGCGATTTCCACCGTCACTTCTTCCGGCGCCGGGCGATCCTGCCGTGGTTCCTGCTTGCGCGGGCCGGAACGCGAACCGCGCTCTTCGGAAACCTGCTCAGGCTGCCGCCCGCCACCGCCGTTCACGCCACGGGGATGCCGCACCTCGCGCGGCGGCTGGCCGGCTCCGCTGGCCGCAGCCTTCTCGAGCTCGTCGGTCTCTTCCTGGTCGTCGAGCTCCATGAAGTCGGTCACGTACAGGAAGGCATCGCGCTCCAAACCGAGGTCGACAAATGCAGACTGCATGCCGGGCAGAACCCGTGTTACGCGTCCGTTGTAAATGGAACCTGCGAGGGTGTACTCGTTTTCGCGTTCGTAGTAGATTTCCGCGAGTTGATCGTCTTCTAAAATCGCAAGCCGCGTCTCATGCGGCGTGCTGGAGATACAAATTTCCTTTGCCATCGTACCTTTCCGTCCGGCAGCAGAAAGCAGCCGGCACATGCGGCAAGGTTCGAAGGAGCGGCGCGAAGCCGGCAGAGGAGAGGGGCGGATAACCGTTAAGGCGATCGAAGTACGGCCCTTGCGCGGTGGCCTGCCTCAAGGGCGGCGAGCCGGCGCCAAAAGACCGAACATGCTGCTGGTTGCGGTGATCCTGTCGCAGAGTGTTTCGGGCGGCCATGGCCGTTCGATCGGAGGCGAACGCAGGGAAGATCCAAATGGCGTCCGTCTGCCCCGAGCGAATTGCCCGATTTGCGCGATCCTTGCGACGAGCAAGCCGCGAGCCGTGCCGCAGGCTCCGGCGACCGGCTGCGGTCGTTGGAGCGGAGCGGCCATCCCGTCTCTCGGTGCTCATAAACCCAATCCTGCCGGGCGCGATCCATCGGGACCAAGCCGGCGAAATACCTGAAAAATCTTGCTCTTGCAGCCCGGAACAATCCAGGATCGTTCCCGGGCCGCACACGCAACTGAACCTTTCCCGGACGACGTCTCAACTTCAGGAGACGCGTCAGTTTACGAAGCGGCGCATGCGGACATTCATCGCCACGCCCAGCGCCAGGAACGTAAACAGCACCGAAGATCCACCGTAACTCATTAAAGGTAAAGGGATTCCGGTGACGGGCATCAACCCGATGACCATGCCTACATTGACCGCGATCTGGAAGGTCAACACAGCCACGATTCCCATGATAATGAGGGAACCGGGCAGGTCAGCGGCTGTTTGAGCGTTCTGAATCAAACGCATCAATATGAAGAAGTATAGCAGCAGCACAAAAATCGCGCCCACAAAGCCGTGTTCCTCGCTCAGGGCGGCAAAGATGAAGTCCGTATAGGGAATGGGCAGGAAATAGCCCTGCGTCTGGGTGCCTTTTCCCGATCCCTTGCCCCAGATCCCCCCTGAGCCCACGGCAATCTCGGACTGCCGCACCTGGTAGCCCGCGCCCTTGGGATCGGCGTTTGGATTGGTAAAGCTGGTCAGTCGAGCCTTCTGGAAGCCCTTGAGCACTCTGAGGTGCCCCACCCCGAAGCCATCGGTCCAGACACCGGCAGCCAGGAAAGCCGCACAGACCGTGAGAATCAGCGATTGGCGAAGGTTGATGCCGCCCAGGAACAGGCCGGCGACCAGAATCGGCAAATAGGTCAGGGTGGTCCCGAGGTCAGGCTGCTTGAGGACCAGCAGCATGGGAATGCCGATGAGCACAAAAGCCTTGAGGATCTCCCTCCACGTGACGTTGCGCCCGCCCAGATTGGCAAAATAACGCGCCACAATCAGAATCAGCACCAGCTTTACGTATTCCGAGGGTTGCACCAGCATGGGACCGAGCTTGATCCAACGGCGCCCGCCCAACGCTTTGTGGCCGAGCGGCGACAGCACGGCGACCAGCGCCAGCAGACCGATTCCATAGGCCCACGGCGCCCAGTCGAGTACGCGATGATAGTCGATCTTGGCGAAAGCGAACATGCCGGCCACGCCGGCCGCGACCCAGAAGATCTGCCTGCTGCCGAAGTTTGAGAACTTCGTGTGCATGGTGGCCGAGTGAACTTCAATCACCGACACGGCGCAGAGCAGGAGCACCAGGCCCAGCAGGGTCCAGTCGAAATCGCGAAAGCTCAGGAAACGGCGCAGGGGCATGGCGCTAAGGGTCCTTCCTCGGCAAGGGCTCCGATAGGGGCTTCAGCCCCGGCCTGCGCTCGGGCAGCGCCGCGGCCACCTCCGCCGGACGGGAATCTGTAGCGCCGGTCTCCTGACCCACGCCCCTCGAAATCGATGGAGAACTCTTCGCCTTCGCGGCATGGGCATGCGGCACGCTCCCTCGGCTGGCCACAACCTCGCCGTTTTCCACGAAGAAATGCCCGCCCTGGATCCGGCTCTTCGCCGCCGCCGCATTCTTCGTGCCCGGCTGGGCCTGGGGCGTCGACCACACCGCGCCGACCTCGACGGGAGCTGCGGCCTTCTGCTGCGGCAAGTTGCCGGCCAGGCGGCGCTTCTTATCGACATAGGCCGTTACCACCTGCGCGGCGATGCGCGCGGGGTAATAGCTGAATTCCCCGTTCTGCCACAAAACCGCCACCACAAGCTCGGGATTGCGGCGCGGCGTTACGCCCACAAACCAGACGTTTGGATACGTGCTCTTGCCCTTGTTGGTCTTCTCCAGCGCCTCGTGGCTCATTTCCTGCGCGGTACCGGTTTTGCCGGCAAAATCGATGCCTTCGAGATGCGACGAGCCTGCCGTGTGGTAAAGTCCCGGCTGCGTCACTTCGGCCATGCCGTCGGTGACGATCTCCCAGTTTGCCGGGTCCACGGGAACGTACGCTTCGCCCGAGCCGGGAAAGCTATCCGCGAGCGACTTGCGGAAATCCGCCGGCAACTGATCGGGAAAGACCGCGTGCGGCCGCACCAAATGCCCGCCCGAGGCAATGCCGCCGATGATGCGCGCCAGTTGAATCGGAGTGGCTTCGACCGCGCCCTGCCCGATGGCCACATCGAGCGTCTCGTCAGGGTACCAGCGGTGATGGAAGTTCTTGATGAGCCACTGCTGCGAGGGCATCAACCCGGCCTGCTCGCCCGGCAGGTCGATGCCCGTCTTCTGTCCGTAGCCGAAGGCGGTCGCGTACTTTGCGATGCGGTCGATGCCCAGCTTGTCGCCCAGCATGTAGAAAAACGTGTCGCAGGAATAGGGAATGGCATTGTGCATGTCCACCGCGCCGTGATGTTCGTCGCAGTGGTGGTAGTAACCGTACGGGCCCCATCCGCCGTTGCACACAATGTGCATGTTCTGCATGATGCCTTCCTGCAAACCTGCAACCGACATCAGGATCTTGAAGGTCGACCCCGGCGCAAGCTGCGCCTGAATGGCCTTATTCAAGAGCGGATGGTCGGGGCCGGTAATGAGCTTGTTCCACTCCGCGCGGTCAATCTTGATGGCGAAGGCGTTGGGATCGAAGCTGGGCCGCGAGACCATGGCCAGAATCTCGCCGTTGCGCGGGTCCATGGCCACCAGGGCCCCGTTGCGGTTGCCCATGGCCAACTCGGCAGCACGTTGCAGATCGTTGTCGATGGTCAGCTTCAGGTCCTGTCCGGGCGTCGCGTGGTCAATCCCGAAATAACTCACTTCGCGGCCATGGCTGTCGACGACCACTTCTCGGCTGCCGTCCTGCCCGCGCAGCAGCTCGTCGTAGGTCTCTTCCACGCCGGCCTTGCCCACCACGTCGCCGGGTTCATAGTAAGCGAACCGGGGATTGTTCAAGTCGTCTTCGCTCACCTCGCCCACGTAGCCGATCAGGTGCGCGGCAAAACCGTCGCGCGGATAGAGACGGCGCGCTTCGTCGATGGTCTCGAGCTCAGGCAGCTCGTTGCGATGCGCCGCAATGAATGCCTGCTCGTCGGCCGTTACGTCCTGCTTGATGGGAATAGGTTGATAGCCCGGCTGGCTGCGATAGCGGCGCAGCGCCGCCTGCAACTGATCCAGGTCAAGATCCAGGCCCTTCGCGATCAGGGGCAGATCGGCGTCCACGGTTTTGCTCTGCTCACGCACCAGGAAGCATGTGACCGACGGATAATTGTCCACCACCAGCCGGTTCTCGCGATCGAAGAGTTTACCGCGCGGCGCCAGGATCGGCTCTTTGCGGATGTGGTTCTGCTCCGCAAGCAGGCGGTAGTTGTCCACGTCCAGCACCTGCAGCCGCCATAAACCGGCTGCCAGCCCCAGCATCAGGAAAAGAATGCCGTACTGCACCATCGTCAGTTTGAACGGGGAGAGCTTTTCACCGCGATTGATGCTTCCGGAAACCATAAACGCTGTTTTCAGGATACAGCGGAATTCGATGGCGGCGAGAAACGCGTAGCTGGCGGCATTGCCGCATTCGCGGGTTCTCCGGGGAAACTGAGGACCGGGCCCCGGCCAATTCCTAGGATGGAACCCTCCCCTTCCCTCAGAAGACCTCCACTGCGGCCGTATGGCCTGGAGCCGCCGCAATTCTCCGATCGCGCGTGATCAAAGGAGCCTTCAACTCTTCGGCGAGCGCGACGTAAGCGGCATCGTAGGCACTCAGATTCTGCCTGAGCCGCCAGATGCGCTCGAGCAGCAATGCCGGGGCATAGCGCGTGACACGCAGAGCGCCGAGGTCCTCTATTGCCTCCTCAGCCCGCTTGGCCGTCAATGTCCTCTCGCGCACCAGGCGCCGCAAAACCTGCGCAAACTCCACATCGAGCAGATGAACGGTGTGCAGCGTGTCGCTGTGCGCATAGATGCGGCGCTCGATGCGCTGGCCGGCTGGAGTTTGCAGCAGCCAGTCGACAACCGCCGAAGCGTCGAGAACGATCATCGCGTCACGCGCTCTTCACGCACCAGACGGGCGGTGTCCAGAGCGGCAGAAATCGGCTTGCGCGCGTGCAAACGTCCGCGGAACTCCGCGAGCGTGGGACGGCGAGCGATCTCCTGCAGCTCCCCGAGCAGATAGTCGGAGAGAGACATCCCCACCGTCGCGGCCCTGGCTTTCAGACCGCGATGAAGATCCTCCGGGACATTCCGAACCTGGATCATACCTGCCATGCTTTGAGAATATTTGCATGTGGTGCGCATGTCAACTCCTTCGCTTGCCAAGTATTGTCTCATTTTGCAGCCACCGTGAAAGGGCACGACTTCAGTCGTGCCGTAAACATCGCAAAAGAAATCGGGGCTTTACCCCTGCGGGATCGTGCCTCTCAAATTGAGACGCTACCGGCTGCCTGCAAAAAACCGGCCTTCGGCGCGTGTCTCGCCGCGCTCTTCCCGCGCGGACCGGAATTGAATGGTAGCTATGTCTATTCCCTGATTTGCAGACGGTCCAACACGGGAAAGAGCACGATGGCAATCAGCGAATTCCCCACGGCCCGGAACAGTTCCGTCAGCCAGCTCCACTCGAGCGCCAGACCGAGCAGGAAGCGGTAGGTGAAAAAGTAGATGGCGCTCGAGAGCATCGAAAGTGCGAAGGTGAGCAGCAAGCGGACGATGTGGTTTTCGACTTCGATGCGAATGCCGACGGAAGCCGCAAGGAACCCAACCACGGTTTTGGCGATGCCGTTGACGCCGATGACATGATGCGAGAGCGCATCTTCAAACAGGCCCATGCCCGCGCCCATGATGGTGCCCTGGATAGGACTGCGGCGGCCCAGCGCGAAATAGACAGTGACGACGAGCGGCAGATCGAACCAGTCGTAGCGGCCCACCACGCGCGGCAGCCATGCCTGCAACACCAGGGAGGCCAAAGGAATCAGTGCGTAAGCCAGCAGATGATAGCGGCGAATCTCGAAGTCGCGCCTGGAGTCGGCGTTGAGCAGGGACATGGCTATCCCCAGGACCGCGTGAGTGGAGAGCTGAGTAACATCGGAACGGCCGTCAATCTCATCATGTACGCAACGCTCCAGATTACCGTATCGCGCGGTCTCGCGACTATGGATTCCTCGGCGTCTGCGGCTGGGATTGCTCTGGCGGCGGAGGCACGCCGTCTCTGCCGTCGGCGGCAGGCGGCACGGCTGGCTTTGGGGACTGCGGCCCCGGCCGGGATTCCGTGCCTGTCTCGGGCTCGGGAGTGGCTGCGGAGCCCGGCGAGAATTCGTCGGGATGCAGCGGCTGCGGCGGGCGCGAAACAGGGTTCGGGTTGCTGCTATCGTTCAGCGGCTGCTGGTCGGGCGGCAGGTTGGGATCGACGAGGCTGGGCAGCTTCTCGGCCATGATCTCCGATGCCTTCATCTGGTCCTTGATCGCGGTGGGGACTTCGGCCTCCTGCGTTTGGCTGGCGGCGATGTCCTGCTGCTCCTCCGGCGAGAAGCGCGGCTCGGTCGAAGTAATCACCAGCACTTCGTCAAGGCGCTCCAGGTGCGCGGCCGGCTTGATAAGAATGTCGATGAACGAGTCGCTATCCGGGTCGCGAACCACTTTCTCGACCTCGCCCACGGGCAATCCCCGCGGAAAAATCAGGTCGCCCCCGGCGGTGAGCACCTTCTCGCCGGGTTGGATGCGCTGGTCAGCCATAATTCCCACAACTTCCAGCCGGCCCGCCACGTCGCCCTTCAGAATGCCGCGAATGCGCGTGGATTCCAGAATCACGCCCGCGCCGCTGGTGGGGTCGTTCACGGCCAGCACTTGCGCCGTGTGCAGAAACACATCGCGCACCTTGCCCACAATGCCGTCGGCGGTAATCACCGCCATGTCCGGCTTGAGGCCGTCGCGCGCGCCCTTGTCGATATAGAAAACCCGCGAGCGATCGCTGCCGCTGGAGCCGTAAACCTGCGCGGCCACCGTGGTGTAGATGTACTTTTCCTCAAAGCCCAGCATCGCCTGCAGCCGCTGGCCCTGGCGCGCGTCTTCAAGCAGCGCGGCCTGCTCCAGACGCAGCCGGTCTACTGTGTTTTCGAGATCCTGATTTTGCGCGCGCACGTGCTGCAGATCGATGTAATCCGCCCACAACCCAACGATGCCGATCTTCGATGCGTGGATGAGCCGCTCCGGCGGCGAAACGATGGCATTGCCCCACAATCGGATCAACCGCACCCCGCCGGGGTCAGTGGGATCGAGCGTATTCTGGCCGGCGCCGTTGCGGCGCACCTGCACCGCCAAACCGGCGATCTGCGCCACCAGAATGGCCAGCAGCACCACGAGGTTACGGTAGTGTGCGAAGAACGTGTCCATAAAAGCCAGTGGTCAGTGATCAGTGGTCAGTGATCAGTGGTCAGTGATCAGTGGTCAGTGAACCGCGCACGGCGCGAAATAACAAGCCCGTTGCTCGGCAAGCTACGAGGCGCGGTCTGCAAGTCCCAAGTACGCAGACCGTAATGCACTGAACCTTCGAAGGCTGCTCTGATCACTGACCACTGATCACTGCCTTTAATCGATCTTGATCTTGCGCAGCAGCCTGAAGTCCGAAAGCATCTTGCCTGTCCCCAGAACCACCGAGGACAGGGGATCGTCGGCCACTGAAACCGGCAGCCCGGTCTCCTCGCGGATGCGCTTGTCAAGATTCTTGATCAGTGCGCCACCGCCGGTGAGCACTATGCCGCGGTCGCTGATGTCGGCGGAAAGCTCGGGAGGCGTGCGCTCCAGCGCCACGCGAATGGCGTTCATGATCACCGCGATGCACTCGCCCAGCGCCTCGCGAATCTCGCTGTCGTCGATGCTGATGGTCTTGGGCACGCCCTCGATCAGGTTGCGGCCTTTGATCTCCATGGTCAGCGGCTTATCCAGCGGGAACGCCGATCCGATTTCGATCTTGATCGCCTCGGCCGTGCGTTCGCCGATCAGCAAGTTGTATTTGCGCTTCAGATAATTCGTAATGGCCTCGTCCATCTGGTTGCCGGCCATGCGCACCGAGCGCGAGTAGACTATGCCCGCGAGCGAGATCACGGCAATGTCCGTGGTGCCGCCGCCGATGTCCACCACCATGTTGCCCGAGGGCTCGGTTATCGGCAGTCCCGCGCCGATGGCCGCCACCATGGCCTGTTCCACGAGGTAAACTTCGCTGGCCTTGGCGCGATAGGCCGAATCTTCCACCGCGCGCTTCTCCACCTGCGTGATTTCGGAGGGCACGCCGATCACGATGCGTGGATGCACCAGCATCTTGCGGTTGTGCGCCTTCTGGATAAAGTAATTCAGCATCTTCTCCGTGACTTTGAAGTCGGCAATCACGCCGTCCTTCATCGGCTTGATGGCCACGATGTTGCCGGGCGTGCGCCCCAGCATCTCCTTGGCCTCTTTGCCCACGGCTTCCACTTCGCCGGTCACCTTGTTGATGGCGACGATCGACGGCTCGTTGACCACGATGCCCTTGCCCGCCGCGTAGACAAGAGTGTTTGCGGTGCCCAGGTCGATGGCCAGGTCGCTCGAGAACATGCTGAAGAGCGAGCGAAACCCGTGGGACCGCGAAGAGCGCGAAGGATAGCCGTTTGAAGACATGGGAGAGTTGGATCTACCTCAACAGACCTGAAATTGGAGCCTGCCTCAATGCCTATTGTACGGCTAGTCGACCAACGGCGTGAGAATTGCCCGAAAACAAGGAGAAAGAGGTACCCCTTTTAGTTCTTTCCCTCCAGCACATCGCGCAACGCGAAGCTTGTTTCCAGCCGGATCGCACCGGGAGCCGGGTGCCCCGGGCTTCGCCTCTGGGACCTGGGAACCAACGTGATCCTCATCCGGAATCGCGCTACAATTCTGACATGAGTCCAGACGCGCAAAGACTCCTCGACGAAGCCCGCCAACTGCCTCCCGCTGAGCGCAATTGGCTCATTGACAGCCTCATCGGCGAGGAGGGCGCCACGTCCGACGAAGCCTTCGCGGAATGGCAAAAGGAGGCCGGCGAGCCTGAGCCGGGGTATGACGAGTGGTTCCGCAAAGGCGTGCAAGAGGCGCTCACTGATACGTCGCCCGGTGTTCCGCATGAGCAGGTCGAACGGGAAATTGGAAATTTCTTGCGGCGTGCACGAGAGGCAAAGAGACTGAAAGAAAGCGCATGAAGGTGGCCTGGAGCAGCCGCGCAAGGCGGGACCTGCGCAATTTGACCGCTTATATCGCAGAAGACAGCATTCACGGAGCAGAACTGGTAGCCGAGCGGATTCTAAGTGCCGCTAAACACCTTGCCAAGATGCCGGGAAGCGGTCGCCCCGGGCGCGTTCCAGAATCCCGCGAATGCGTGGTTCATAAGACGCCCTATATCCTCGTCTATCGGATCGTTTCCGGACGGGTTCGCTTACTTCGCGTATTTCACGGCGCACGCCAATGGCCTTCGCGCTTCGATTAATCCAGTTTCGCAGCAGGAAGCCAGAAGCCGACACCGCTTTGGCGCTAGAATCTCTTCATGCCAATCCCCTATGAAGACGCCCGTCGGCTCGCTATGGAGCTTTCCTGCGACGAACGGTCAAAGCTCTCAGAAGAATTGTGGTGGAGTCTTCATCCTCCCGCCGAGAACCTGCCGCAGGAAGAGATCGATGCCGCCTGGGGCGCGGAGATCGAACGGCGCATTGAAGAGATCGATTCCGGCGCAGTGAAAACAGTCTCAATCGAAGAAACCATGGCCGAGCTAGACGCTCAAATCGCGGCCAAGCGCCTCTAACCGTTCTTCCCCTCCAGCACATCCCTCAAAGCGAAGCTGGTTTCCAGGCGGATCACGCCCGGCAGGCGCGAGAGCTCGTTCTGATGCAGGCGGTTGTAGTCGTCGATTCCGGCCACGCGAGCCACCAGGATGTAGTCATACTGGCCGGCCAGCAGATGGCAGCTCACAATGTCGTGGCAGTGGCGCACGGCGGCCTCAAAGGCGCTGAGCACCGCGGCCGACTGCCGCTCCAGCGTCACGCGGATGTAGACCGTCATGTGCTTGCCGAGCAGCCGGTCGTCGATCAGCGCGCGGTAGCCGCGAATCGCCCCTGAAGCCTCCAGCGCCAGGATGCGCCGCGACGCCGCCGAAGCCGACAGACCCACCGCCTCGCCCACTTCGAAGTTGGTGGCCCGGCCGTGACCTTCGAGGTAGCGCAGGATCGCGACATCTAACTCATCCAGTCCAGCCGCCGCACCGTCGGGAAGCGTGGTCTCAGGCGTGGCTTCGGTTGATTGTTGCGTTGAATCGGGGTCGCTCTCACGTTTCGTTCCCATTCGGCTGTTCTATCACGAAGTTTGCACACATTGGAAGCCCTATGCGACGTAAAATTCCTTTCAGTTGCAAGCCGTGCCGGCCGCACGCGAAAAGCGCCCCCAGGAAAAACCAACCGGGCGCGCCGGTTTCCGGCCTGCAACCCTCCCCGGCGCGCGATCGAACTCGGGGCCATCGACGAAGAGGTGCAACCATGATTGTCGGCGTTCCCAAAGAGATCAAGGACAGCGAATCCCGCGTTGGCATCACTCCAGCCGGCGTGAAAGCGCTCACCGAGGCCGGTCACACAGTGCTGGTGGAAACCCAGGCCGGCGCACAGTCCGGCTTTTCCGATGCCGAGTACCAGAACGCCGGCGCTGAGATTGTGGGCGATGCCGGTTACGCCTGGGGCCAGGCCGAGATGGTGGTCAAGGTCAAGGAGCCCATCGAGAGCGAGTACGCTTACTTCCGCGAGGGCCTTGTGCTCTTCACTTATTTGCACCTTGCTCCGCTGCCAGGGCTCACGGACAAGCTTCTCGAGTCGAAGGTCATTGGCATCGCCTATGAAACGGTGCGCGGCCGCCACGGGACTCTCCCGCTGCTGATGCCCATGAGCGAAGTGGCCGGCCGCATGAGCGTGCAGGTGGGCGCGAGCTGCCTCGAAAAGGAGCGCGGCGGGCGCGGCATTCTGCTGGGCGGGGTTCCCGGCGTGCCGCCGGCGCATGTGGCCATTCTGGGCGGAGGCGTGGTGGGCACCAACGCGGCGCGCATCGCCCTGGGCTTTGGCGCCAAGACCACGCTCATCGACGTGAATCTGAACCGTCTGCGCGAACTCGACGACATCTTCGGAGGACGGCTCTACACGCTGGCATCGAACAGCTACAACATCGCCCAGGCCACGCGCGAAGCGGACTTGGTGATTGGCGCGGTGCTGATTCCCGGCGCCACTGCGCCCAAGCTGGTCACCCGCGCCATGGTCTCGCGGATGAAGCCGGGCTCCGTGATTGTCGACGTGGCCATCGACCAGGGCGGCTGCGTGGAAACGGCGCGGCCCACCTCGCACTCCAACCCCAGCTTCGTGGTCGATGGCGTGGTGCACTACTGCGTCACCAACATGCCCGGCGCGGTGCCGCACACCTCCACGCTGGCGCTCACCAACTCCACGTTCCCTTACGTCTTGCGCATGGCCAGCCTGGGCGTGCGCGAAGCGCTTCGCCAGGATGCGGGCCTCGCCGAAGGCCTGAATACATGGCTGGGCGCGCTCACGCATCGCGGCGTGGCCGAAAGCCAGCACCGTGCCTGGACGGCCGCCGAAAGTGCGCTTGCCTGACCGGCTCCAGGAAGAGGATCAGGGCCGCTGCAGTAAGTGGGTCAGCTGGAAGTTCGCGCGAAAGGGCACGACTTCAGTCGTGCCGTGAGCGTCACAGATTGTGCGAGGGCTTTAGCCCCTGCGGGTGCTTCGCTCAAGAATTCGTCTGCCGTTCGCCGCTTTTCCGCAGCCCCTACCGGCCGAAGCTCATTGTGCGCGGCGGCGAAGCTCCAACTCGACGACGCGCAGCATTTCGCTTTCGGGGGCGGGCTTGCCGGTCCAGATCTCGAACTGGCGCGCGCCCTGCTGTACAAACATCTCAAGACCACTGACCACGGCGAGGCCGCGCGCCTTGGCCAGCTTGAGCAGCGGGGTTTCGATAGGCGTATAGACCAGATCGAAAACCAGCGAAGCATTCAGCTCGTCCTCTTCGATCGGGAGCTGCTGCTTGATGCCGGTCATGCCGCAGGGCGTGGTGTTGACGATGGCGTCAAAGCGGTTTTTGGCGAGCGCATTCTGTTTGAGCACGTGCGCCTTGGCTTTGCGCGCCAGGGCGACGGCTTTCTCGTGGGTGCGGTTGACGATATAGACTTCAGCGCCCTGCTCCACGAGGCCGAAGACCGCGGCACGCGCGGCGCCGCCGGCGCCGAGCACCAGAATGCGTGCGCCTTTCAGCCTCATGCGCCGTTCCAGCGGCCGCACCACGCCGGCCACGTCGGTATTGAAGCCGTAGAGCTTGCCGTCGGCGCCGGTGCGCAGCGTATTGCAGGCGCCGATCTTGGCGGTAAGCGGGTCCATGTTGGCCAGATGCGGCAGCACTTCCTGCTTCAGCGGCATGGTGACGGCGACGCCGTCGAGGGGCAGGTCGCGGATGACGGTGAGCAGGTCGTCGAGCGTGCGCACCTTGAGGGGCAGCATGACGGCGTTGACGTTTTCGCGGCGGAAGGCCGTGACGTGCATGAGCGGCGAGAGCGAGTGCGCGATGGGATTGCCTGCGACGCCATAGATGCGCGTAGCATGGTCGAGCTGCTCCAGGCGGTAGAGATCGAGAAGGGCGCGCGCGGAGACCTGGCCGGGAGCGGTTTCAGCGCCCTCGGCCGCGGAGGCGAAGGTGAAGGCCGCGCCGGCGCGCGGGCTTAAGATCCGGCTGATCAGCCCCTCCTCACCCATGGCGATGCCCACCACGTGGGCGTTGAGCGATTGGTCTTCGACCATGCGCAGGACGGAAAGGTTGTCGGCCAGGCTGCGGGCGGTCGAGACGACTTTCACGAACTCCGGTTCGAAGGCGGCGATGCGCCGGGCGGTCTGGATGAGGCCGTCGGGACGGCGGGTACGGCTGAAGTCGTGGGAGCTGACCAGAAGCGCGGCTCCGGCGGCGCGGAGGGCGGCGCGGAACCTGGCCAGTTGCGGGCGGGTAAGCTGTTCTGCCGATTCGACTTCAAGGTCGACGATGTGGCAGCCCGCCTCGGCGGCTTTCAGCAACAGCTCCCACTCCGCGTTCAAAGACCCCGCGAAGTGCCCGCCAAAGGCCTTGCGGCGGCAGGTGGCGATGGCCGTTACCTCGCGGTGACGGTTGAGGAAGGCCTTGAGTTCGGAGAGCGCGGCGGCAGGCTTGGCCAGGAAATCGAGGCGGAACTCTATGAAAATAGAGTCGTTAATTGCGGATTCGGCGCGGGAGAATAGCTCCGCCGGGCTGGCTCCCTGGACGGCGACGCACAGTTTGCCCACCCGCAGACGCGGCACAGCCTGCGTCTGGGCGGGCGGCGATTCGCGCGAGTTGGAGACCGCAAGGGGCATTTCCTTCAATTGACGCATCTTAAAGGCCTTTTGCTCGCTTTGCAACCGATTTCGCAAACTTGTCCGCACCCTTGCGCCGCTCCGTCCCGGGGGCGGAGAATCATTCCGTGCTTTCCCGCGCACGATCTACGCTCCTCACTGCGGCAACTGCGGTCCTCCTCATGGGCGTCTCCGCGCGCATCGCGTCTTCTGCCCAGGCAGCGCCTTCGCCGCCCTCCGCGCCGAGAACCAAACCCGCTCCACCACCCGAGGCGCGCATTGACATCAATCACGCCAACCTTGAGGAATTGCTCAAGGTTCCCGGGATGACGCCTGGTTGGGCCGGCCGCATTTTGCGCTTCCGTCCCTATCGCACCAAGCAGGACCTCCTCGATCACGGCGTGCTCCCCAGCGACGTCTACGACCGCATCAAGGACTACGTTATCGCGCACCACGACCCGGAATGATCGCCGCCCCGCAGCCCCTTAGTCCTTCAGTTCCTTAGTCCCTTAGTCCCTGCTTTTCGATACACTGTTCCCTGACAGGAGGCATTCCTTATGCAACCCCGCATTCTCGGCACCACCATGCCGGTTCTCGAAGTCGACCTCAATCCCGATGAGAGCGTGTTCTCTGAGAGCGGCGAGCTCTCGTGGATGACCGCATCCATCCAGATGACGACGCACACCCAGATGGGCGGGGGCGGCGGTGTATTCGGCGTGCTGAAGCGCGCGGTGGCCGGCGCCAGCATCTTCATGACCGAGTACCGCGCCATCCAGTATCCGGGTTCGGTTTCGTTCGCTGCCAAAGTCCCCGGCCACATTGTGCCGGTCGAACTCGCGCCGGGGCAGGATTATCTGGTGCACCGCCACGGCTTTCTCTGCGCCACGCCGCAGGTCACCATCACCCTGGGCTTCCAGCAGTCGCTCGGCGCGGGCATCTTTGGCGGCGACGGATTTCTGCTGCAGCGCGTTGGCGGCATGGGCACGGCGTGGCTCGAGCTCTCCGGCGAACTCGTCCAGAAAAACCTCGCGCCGGGCGAGGTCCTGCGCGTGCATCCGGGCCACGTGGGCGCGTTCCAGGCGTCGGTCGGCTTCCAGATCACCATGGTTCCCGGCATCAAGAACATGATCTTTGGCGGCGATGGGATCTTTTTGGCAGAGTTGATGGGTCCGGGCGCGGTCTGGCTGCAGACGCTGCCCATCTCACGCCTCGCGCATCAGATCTACGAGTATCTGCCCAAAGCCCCAGCGGCGCAGCAGGCCAGCGGCGCAGGCTTGCTGGGCGGCATCGTGGGATCGATTATCAGTGGAGGGCAATAAGAGGCAGCGGAGTTAGCGGTGAACGGTGTTAGCGTGGTTAGAGCCGGCCAACTCCGCTTACGCCGCTAACCCCGCTATCTCGTAAGGATCGCCTCGCATGAATCAATCCGCACCTAACTCCGCACAGGACATTCGCAGCCATATTGTCTTCGTCTTCGCTCTTGCCTTCGCGGTCTACGTCGCGTGGCTGCTGCGCAGTGTCCTGGCCCTGCTTTACGTCTCCGCGCTCTTTGCCGTTGTGCTCGCGCCGGTGGTGCGCGCCACGTCCCGGTTGCGCATCGGCCGGTGGCATCCGTTCCAGGGCGCGGCAGCCATCTTTTTCCTCTTGTTGCTCGTGGCCGGCGCGCTCACGGCCTTCGGCTTTCTCGCCTTCCCGCCGGTCGTTCACGACCTCGAGGCTGTCCAAGGCGAGATGCCCGCGCGTCTTCCCGCCCTGCTGGACAGGCTCAAACAGATTCCCGTTGTCGATCGCCTGAACTCGGCCCAGGTTATCGCATGGATTCAGGGCTACCTGAGCCAGGCCGCCGGCACGGTTCTGGTGTCGCTCACCGGTTGGGCCGGCGCGCTCCTTCAAGTCGCCGCCGGTTTCGTGCTCACGCTCTATTTCATCCTCGAAGGCGAGGGTGCTTACCGCTGGTTTCTCTCATTTTTTCCGCCGCAGCCGCGCCAGCGCCTCGACAATACCCTGCAACGCGCGGCCGTGCGCATGGAAAAGTGGCTCGTCGGCCAGGCCAGCCTCATGCTCATCCTGGGAACCGCCAGCACCATCCTCTATCTCTCGCTGGGCGTGCGCTACGCCTACAGCCTTGGCGTGCTTACGGGCCTGCTCAATATTGTTCCTGTTTTGGGCGTGGCCATCTCCATCGTGATTGCGGTTCTGGTGGCGGCCATCGACTCCTGGGGCCGCGTGCTGGGCGTGCTCATCTTCTTCGTGGTCTGGATGCAGATCGAAAACTCGTGGCTCATTCCGCGCATCATGAAGAACCGCGTGGAGCTGCCGGCGCTGGGGATCTTTGTCGCTCTCCTAGCCGGTTCGGAACTGGGAGGCATTGCCGGCGCCATGGTCGCCATCCCTACGGCGGTGCTGGTCGCCGTGCTACTCGAGGAATACCTCGTGCGCAAGGACACGGCGTAGGACGCTTGCAAGCGCTCTGCCGCACACTCCCTCGAGAGATGAAGTGACGATGCTCCGCAGTTACGGCTCGTAGGGAGCGTCCGGATCCACGGCGCGTAGAATGCACGCCACCAGGGCGCGCAATTGCCTGGCCGACAACGACCGGAGCAGACGATCAAGAAGACGCTCCTTAGGCAGCACCTGGATGAAATGAGCCTTGAGAAAAGAGGGTTCCGGCAATCCGGTTTCGCCGGGCTGCATGCGGATCACGGTCGGACCTTCGACGCCATAACTGCCAAATGGAACCACCAAAACCGAGGATGCGCGCTCGCTAAGATTTCTGCCATCGAGGGAAACGATAACCACCGCGTGCTTCTTTCCGTCGCCGAGATCGGCGCGCCAAATCTCTCCGCGGCGCGGCTTGGCTTCAGAGTTCACGGTCAAAATCCAGGCCGCATATTGAGGCGTTCAGCCGGTGCGCTAAACCCCGTTCCTCTGCCAGCGCTTCCTCCGGGAGCCCCTCGAAGTATGCCGCCGTGGCGCGGTCCAGGCGCGCGCGGTTTTCCTCCCGGCGGAACCGGGCAATCGCAAGATCGACTGCCTCCGCAATCGAACCTGTCCGGCCAGCGCTCACCAGAGCGCCAAGATAGGCCAGGTTCTCCGCCGCGACGGTCGTGGAGAGCTTCACCCGATTGGGTACGCGCTCCGCGAGTCGTGGACTCCCCGATTTGGTGCGAGCGTGGGCTCGATTTGCGCTCTGATTCATGGCTTTTGCACCTCTCCTAGTTTACGCTTCATTTCATCTCCTGTAAAAGGAGATAATTCATCCTCCAAAATAGGGCAGAAAGCGTGCTGCATTCCGAAACGGGGACGCCTTTCCCCAACCCTTTTTTGAAAGATCACGGTTCGGGAGTCGCACAAGGACACAGTCGTCCGTCCACTGTGAACTGTGGACTCTGAACTCTGAACTTCTTTACGCCGGCACGCGCATGGCTTCGAGCGCGGCCGTCATGTCCTTGCCCAGCGCTTCCTGCGCTTCCGGGGTCAGCTTTTCCTCGCCGCTGGTCAGATAAAAGACGTCAATCGCGGTCTCGCCTTCGGTGTCGATGAGCGCGATCTTGATGTTGCACTGGTGCGAACTCAGGGCCAGCGCGATCTGGCGCAGCAGGCCCGGAAGATCCTGCGCAATCACCTGCAGAATCGTGGAATGGCTTGACGATTCGGAGTCGAATTCGAGCTTGGTCGGCACCTCGACCTTGAGATTGGCGGGGTGATTCATGTGGCGGCGCGCGTCGAGCAGTTGCTGCACCGGGATCTTTTGCGCCACCACGTCATGTACATTTTCGAGAAAGCGATCCTTCTCGCTGGGGTTCAGTTCGATGGTCCGGAAAACATCCGTGAAGTGGAAGCTGTCGACGATGACGCCGGCGTCGTTCGAATAGGCCCCGGCGCGAACGATATTCATGCCCCACGCGGCCAGAACTCCGGCTACGTCGGCAAAGAGCCGCGTGCGGTCGCGCGTGATCACGGTCAGGTCGAAGAGCTGCCGGTTGGGCCGCAGATCGAGCTGCACCGGATTTTCGTCGAGATTCAGCGCCATCTGAAAGTGATTGCGAATCTGCTCGGGCAGGCGGGTCTGCAGGTAGCGCTGCGGCAGGCCTTCAAGGAAACGCTTCAGCGCGTCGTGCTGCGCGGGTGGAACCATCGACCGGATGCGATTGAGCAGCGTGGGATCGATGGCGGCGTGATAGCGCGCCTCGTCCACCGAGCGATCCATGAAGTTCGACGTGGACATATAGAACTGCCACAGGTTCTCGGCCTTCCAGGGCGTGAGCGCATCGGGATTCACGGCCTTGATGTCGGCAAAGGTCATCAGGGTCAGCATCTTCAGGATTTGCGGGCTGCCGATCTTTTCCGAGAAGGCCTTCACGTTCTCGAGATCGAAGATGTCGCGGCGCATGGCCACCGACATCTCCAGATGCAGCTTGATCAGCTTGAGAACGGTTTCCTTCTCTTCGGCGTCGAAGTCCAGCCGCGCGAGAAAGCTGTCGGCCAGCTCCACGCTTTGGACGGCATGCTCGCCGGTGCGCCGCGCTTTGCCTGTGTCGTGGAGCAGCAGCGCCAGCAGGAACAGATCCATCCGGTCGATCTCCGGCAGCAATTGCGCCAGCCGCTGCTCGAATTCGTACGCCGGCTGGCGCAGGCCGTGCACGTTGTCGATGGTCAGAAACGTATGCTCGTCCACGGTGTAGCGGTGATAGCTATCGCGGATCACCAGCGCATCGATACCGTGGAACTCCGGGATCAGCATCTCCAGAACGCCCAGAGCGTGCATGGTGCGCAACGCGTGCGCGGCGTGCGGCCCCAGCAGCGCCTCGCGCAACGCATTCCATAGGTAAGGCCCCTCGGGAATCGAAATCGCCAGAACCGGCAACGCGTCCGTAATGCGATCCTCGGCCGCCTGCGACAGCGTGTACCCGTGCGTGGCCATCAGGGAGAAGACGCGCAGAATCGCCGCCGTGTCGTTGAACTGCGCTCCGGGCTGGATGTCGATACGTCCCTGGTCGAGGAGAAAATCGGTCCCGGCGATGGGGGTGCGGCGGCGGCGGAACTGGCGGTAGAAGCTGACCGGCGCGGGCAGGTGCTCCATCAGCAGCGCGGCGCGGCGGTAGACGACGCGCGCGTGCCGGTAATAGGTGCGCATCCAGTAGGAGGGATCGGCGGTGCCCCGCGTCTCCAGGCCTATCGACCGCGCCGCGGCCTCGTCCTGCGATTGCCAGTCGAGCGTGTTGTCGTCGCGGCCGTGGCGGAAGTGCAGGAAACATCGCGCCGCGGCCAGAAAATCGAAGGCCGCTTCGGCGTCGCCGCGCGCGCTCTGGAAGACTCCGCCGCGTTGCCGCGGCCACTCTTTCGTCTCCTTAAGGTGGAACAGAATCGCAAACCAGACGGCGAGCGAATAGTCGCGCAACCCGCCGGGACAGTCCTTCACGTTCGGCTCCAGATGAAAGATGGTGTTGCCAAACTTGGCGTGCCGCGCGCGGGCGATTTCTCCCAGCTTTTGCGTGATCGTCGACCACTCGCTCAGCACCAGGCCGGGGAAAGTCACCTGGTGAAGCTGCTGGTAGAGCGGAAACTGCCCGGCGAGAAAGCGCCGGTCGAGCGTGGCCAGGGTGAATTCCAGGTTGTCGGGATCGAACCGGCCGGCTTCCTTGACGGTGCGGGAAGTGGGGCTAGCGCGGAGGCCGATGTCCCACATGCCCTGGATGATCGTCCGTACCGCTTCCTTCGATTGCTGCTCGGTCTTCTCGTCGGCAAAGGCAAACAACACGTCGATGTCGGAAAAGGGGAAGAGATCCTTGCGGCCGTAGCCGCCCAGCGCCAGCAGGGCCACGTTCTGCGTGGGCAGGCCGGCAAACGCACGCTTCCACATCTCGATCAGGATGCGGTCCACCACCGCCGAGCGCCGCCGGATGGCCGCCGTGCCGTCTCCGGTGCGATCGCAGGTCTGGCGCACCAGCGCCATCTCCCGCGTATACTGCTCCCGAAGATCGTCCACCACCAGTACGACTGCACTCATAGGGTTGTTTGTTTGGCCTGCCGAAGCAAGAAGGGATTGTTACAAGCATAAGACATCTCCGCCCGAGAGAGGGAGATTTCCTGCCGTAGTTGGGGAGGAAACGGCCCGATGAGGGAGGAAAACCAAGCCGAGAGGGCCTGCACCATGCGAGCGGCTGACATGGGCTGAGGCTCCTCGCTTGGCATATGAGGCCGTGACCCCAGTCACGGGGCGAAGCGCAGAGAATCGGTACACTACGCGCAAGATGGCGGCACTCCCACTGGCGGCCAGCGCCGGAGAAGCGCTCGTGCTCGGGCTGACTACCGGCCCGGTGTGCCTGGCGTCGTGCGGGCCCGTGGTTTTGCCCTGGATGCTGGTGCAGCCCAAAGGAATTGGGCCGCACAGCCGTCAACTGCTCCTGTTTCTGGCCGCACGGCTGGCTGGCTACATGGTCTTTGCCGCCGCGGCGTGGCTGGTGGGGGCAGCGATTCCGCGCGCCTGGAGCGGGCGCTCCTGGGCCTATGGCGGCATCGAATTGCTGCTGGCAATCGCGTTGCTGGTCTATGCGGCCGGATGGCCGCGGCCTCGACGCGCTCTGTCCGAGCCCTCCCCGCGCCTGGTCAGGATCGGCGAAGCGCCTCGCCCGCGGCCTTCGGGCGCCGTGGCGCTAGGCTTCCTCACCGGGATCAATCTTTGCCCGCCTTTTCTAGTGGCCGGTGTCCGCGCCGCTCAACTGGCCCATCTTTCCGGCGCACTTTTTTTCTTTCTTTGCTTCTTTGCCGGAACCGCAATCTGGTTTCTTCCGTTTCTATCCTTAGGATTCCTCCAACGAACGCCGGCGGTGGTCACGGTGGCCCGTATGGTCGCCGTTCTGCTGGCCTGCTGGTATGGATTTTCCGGAGCTTCGCTCCTGATCGAGAGGATCATCAATGGCTAGCCCCTCCTCCGCACCTGCGCGGCCGCCGGCCTTTCGCAGCATCGGCCGGTCCATTCTTCTCACGCTGCCCATCGCCCTGTGGTCCCTGCTCATGTTCACGCCGTCGTTCCGCAGCGGGGGCCGGGCTCTCTCGATCGGCGCCGTGCTGGTCATCGTCTTCATGACCAGCCTCTTTTTCCTGATGATGCGCACCGGCGAAACCTACCGCTGGCGGCGCATCTTCTTTGTCGCCCTGGGCTTTCTCTTCCCCGTCGGCTTCATCGCCTCGCTGATTGCCGAGCGCGGCACCATGAGCATTCCCATCAGCCGCATGGTGTCGGGAGACACTCCCTTCTGCTTCATGGTGACGCCTGCGCTCATCCTGCCCGCGGCTTTTGCGCGCACCATCGTCTTTCCGGGATCGATCCTGCCCACGGCGAGCAATCCGCATTCGATTGCGGTCATGATCGGCCTCTGGTTCGCCTTTACCCTGGTGCTGGGCAAGGCGTGGTGCAGCTACGCGTGTTTCTTTGGCGGCATGGATGAAGGGTTCGCCGCCTTTGGAAAACGGCGCAGGCTGCACCGCTTCGTGACAAAGTACGGCTCCATCCTGCGGCTCATCCCCTGGGCCATCCTTCTCTGCGTGGTGCTGCTTTCGGCGGCGCTTTTTGAGCCGTTCTACTGCATGTGGCTGTGCCCGTTCAAAACCGTCACCGAGTTCCCCGCCGTCCGCGATCTGGAGACCGCCCTCCAGTTTGGGGTCTTCGTCACCCTGTTCGTGGGACTGGTGGTCGTACTGCCCTACCTGACCAAGAAACGCACGCAATGCGGGTTCTTTTGCCCCTTTGGCGCATTTCAATCGCTGTTTAACAAGATCAACCTCTTCGATATTCGCTTTGACCGCGAGAAGTGCTTCGATTGCGGCCTATGCCAGACAAGCTGCCCCACGGTGGCGCTCTCGAAGGAGTCGGTTCGCGAAGGTAAGACGCTGCTCAACTGCATGAAGTGCGGCGCCTGCGTGGACGCCTGCAAAAAGGACGCCGCCGTGTGGCACCTGAAGGGAACGCCGGTGGCCGTCAAACCCGAGCGCGCGCGGCTGCTGTTTCTCTACGGCGCGTGGGCGCTGGCCACGATGTTCGGCGGCAGCATCCTGGCCAATTCCATCGCCACCATGGTTCACTGGCTGCCCTTGAAATAGCGGAGGACATCATGCGCAGACGCATTCTTTCGATTCTTGCCTACACGGGCGCGGCGCTCATGCTCGTCGTTGCCGCCAGTGTTCCGTTCGTCCTGATGGGAGTCTTCAGCAAAGCCGTCGCCGATGCCGGATTGCACATCGACGCCGCCTACAGCGGCGGCACGGTTGCCCGCATCATCGACCGCGGCGGGTACAAGATCGTGGTCTACCAGCCGGTCGAGCCGCGCCTGCTCGAGCGCATCGAGCCCTTCGTCCAGGTCGTTTTCGAGCCCGTGGACGCGTTGCCCGCGCGCGTGAGCGAAGAAATCGATCTCGACGGCGACGGCCAACCCGATGTGCGCGTCAGCTTCAGCCTGCCTGCCGATCCGAATGCACCGTTGCGCGGCGACGTCACAGCTCTTAACGGCAAGTACATCTCGCTCACGAACGTTACGGGCGAGAGCTTCTCGCGGATGGTGGTGCGCGCCGGCAAACAGATCGTGGTGCGCGTTCCGCTAAACCGGGGATCGGTCAACCGTTGAGACGGGCGCCTTCCTGCTGCCAGAGCGGAACCAGAGCAACTGCGTCCTGGTGAGATTTGAGCAGGGACGGCGCGAGTTTCTCTTCGCATCCATTGCGAAACCCAGACGAACTCCCGCAAAAGTCAAACCGCCGCCGACGCGATCTACTCCAGGAATTCGCGCACGAACGGGTCTTTGGAGTGGACCAGTTCGTCGAGGGAGCCGTCGAAGATGAGATGGCCCTCGTTGAGCATGAGGAATGTCGTATTGCGGTTGGTCTGGCCCTCGGGGAGCGGGACCATGCGATCCTCTTCGCTATCGAAGTGGTGCGTGCAGAGGGTGAAGGCGTCCTGAAGGCGGTGCGTCACAAGCAGGGATGGAGTGGCGCGCACGTCGCGCTGCTTTACGATGAGTTCGATGATGGTCTCCGAAGTAACCGGATCGAGGCCGCCGGTGGGCGAGTCGTAGAGAATCAGTTCCGGCTGATGGATGAGGGCGCGGGCAATGGCGACGCGCCGCCTCATGCCGCCGGAAAGGCTCGACGGATAGAGCGCGAAGGTTTGTTCCAATCCGACGAACCGCAGCGCCTCATGCACGCGGGCGTCGATCGCCTCGTCGGGCACGCGCTCCTGGATCAACTGGTAGGCGACATTGTCGCGCACGGTGAGCGAGTCGAAGAGAGCGCCCTCCTGGAAGACCATGCCGGCCCGCGCCCGCAAGGGAAAGAGTTTCTCCTCGGGCATCTGCGAGATTTCTTCGCCGAAGAGCTCTACGCTGCCCTCGATCGGGCGAAGCAGCCCGATGATGAGCTTGAGCAAGACGCTTTTGCCGACGCCGGCAGGCCCCAGGAGAATGCGCGTCTCCGCGGGCGCAACCGAGAAGCTCACATCCTCAAAGACCGGAGGGCCGTCGAAGGCCTGGGCGACGTTGCGCAAGGCGACAACCGGACCCTGCGCCGCATTTACCGGCGGGGGTTGCGGCGCGGGAATGGCGGCATAGGTCATGATGGAAGGATGGAGAGCAGAACGTGCGTAATGAGGAAGTCGACAAAGATGATGAGCACGGAGGCATTCACCACGGCGGCAATCGTGGAGCGGCCCACGCCCTCCGTGCCGCCCGTGGTCCTCATTCCGTAAAAACAGCCGATGGACGCGATGATGTAGCCAAAGAAGAGCGGCTTGACGAGCCCCTGGACGATATCGGGGTAGCGAAGATGCTCGTAGGCCATGTGGAAGTACTGGGTTCCGTTCTGGTGATTCAGAAAGACGGTGACCGCGGCGCCGCCCATGATGCCGAAGGCGTCGGCCACGATGGTGAGGAAGAGAAGCATGGTGATGGTGGCGAAGACGCGCGGCGTCACCAGCTTGCGCATGGGATCGACCCCCAGGGCGCGCATGGCGTCGATCTGCTCGGTCACCACCATGGAACCCAATTCGCTGGCCATCGACGATGCATTGCGGCCCGAGACCATGATGCCGGTGAGCACGGCGCCCAGCTCGCGAATCATGGTGAGCGAGACGAATTGGCCGGTAACGGCCGCGGCGCCGAAGGCCGAAAGCGTGGCGGAGGATTGAAGCGAGAGCACGCCGCCGGTGAAAAATCCCGAGAGGATGACAATGGGCAGCGAACCCACGCCGATGACGTCGCACTGAATCAGGAAATCCGTCCAGTAGATGGGAGGGCGGAAAAGGTTCATCAGGGCGCGCCCGGCAAACAGGGAGTACTCCTGCACGGTGAGCACGATTTGTTTGGCGGTGCGGTCGATGGTGTGGATCGCCATAAGTTACCGGCCTTGCAATCGAGGATGTTGCGGCGCTTCCCAGCACAGGATAGCGCATGACAGAGACGGTAGTGCGCGCCGGCGGCGCTGAAATGCGAAATTGAGGCGTGGTGCGCTCCATTGAGCGAAAGCCGTTTCCGCGCCGCTCGACGCCACCCGCATTTACAATGGAATCTATATGATCCGTTTCTCCACCGCAGGGGAATCCCACGGCGAGGCTCTGATGGCCCTGGTTTCAGGGCTGCCCGCCGGCATCCCCATCGATCTCGAATTCGTGAACCGCGAGTTGTGGCGCAGGCAGCAGGGCTACGGCCGCGGCGGCCGCATGAAGATCGAAACCGATCAGGCGCACGTGCTCTCCGGCGTGCGCCACGGCAAGACCATCGGCTCGCCCATCGCGATTGAAATCGTCAACCGCGACTGGAAGAACTGGCAGGAAAAACTGCCGGTAGAGAGCGGCGACCCGGCGAAGCATCGCGCGGTGGCTTCGCCGCGGCCCGGCCACGCCGACCTGGCGGGCGCGCTCAAATACAACTTTCCCGACGCGCGCTACGTGCTGGAACGCGCCTCGGCGCGCGAGTCCGCGGCACGCGTGGCCGCCGGCGCCTTCGCCAAGCTCATGCTGCGCCAACTCGGCATCGAGGTCGCGAGTCACGTGATTCGCGTGGGCCGCGTGGATCTCAACCGCGGCGCAACCTGGGAAGAGATTGCCGCGCTTGCCGGCAAAGAGGAAGTGGTGCTGGCCTGCGTGGACGCCGCCACCGAAGCGCGCATGAAAGAGGAAGTGGAAGCGGCGACGCGCGCCGACGATACCGTGAACGGCATCTTTGAAGTGGTCGCGCACGGCGTTCCCGCAGGTCTGGGGTCCTACACCAATTGGGACGAACGGCTGGACGGCCAGTTGGCCTGGGCGGTGATGAGCCTGCAGGCCGTGAAGGCTGTAGAGATCGGGCGCGGCGTGGACGCTGCGGCGAATTTCGGCTCGAGGGTGCACGATCCGATTCAATACGCGGCCGAAAATCCTCCCGGCCGGCCCACGCGCTTTACGCGCCCGCACAATAACGCTGGGGGCGTGGAGGGCGGCGTCTCGAACGGCGAGGACATTGTGGTGCGCGGCTATCTGAAGCCGATCTCGACCTTGCGCCAGCCGCTCGAGTCGGTGCGCTTCGATACCCGCGAGCCCACCACCGCAAGTTACGAGCGTAGCGATATTTGCGTGGTTCCCGCCGCGGGCGTGGCGGCCGAGGCTATGGTGGCCCTGGTTCTGGCCAGCCTGGCCCACGAGAAGTTCGGCGGCGATTCGCTCGTGGAATTGAAGCGAAATTTCGAAGGTTACATCGAACAGATACGGAGATTTTAGCGGGGTTAGCGGGGTTAGCGGGGTTAGCGGAGTTTGCGGAGTTTGCGGAGTTAGCGGAGTTGGCGGAGCTAGTTCCAGCGTGGCTGGCGAGAGGGCGACCGGAATGAGATGCCCAAGAAGTTAGCAAATCAATGGGGGATTCAGAGTTCGCAGATGATTTTGAAGATTGTGAAATATCCCGAGCCGGTGCTCGCGCAGCCCGGCGAACCGGTCACGGAGTTCAACGAGGAACTGCGCAAGTTGGTTGCCGATCTCTTCGAGACGACCTACGCCTCGCAGGGCATCGGACTGGCCGCGCCGCAGGTGGGCGTCTCGAAACGCGTCACCGTGATCGACCTGAGCCAGGGCAAGGACCCTGAGCAAAAACTTGCGCTCATCAATCCCGAAATCATCGTGAGCGAGGGCAAGCAATACGAAGAGGAGGGCTGCCTGAGCTTTCCCGAGATTCGCGAGAAGGTGGTGCGCGCCGCGAGGGTCCGCATCCGCGCGCAGGACGAAACGGGCAAGTGGTTCGAGATGGACGGCGAAGAGCTGCTGGCGCGCGCCTTCCAGCACGAGATCGACCACCTCGACGGCGTTCTGTTCCTCTTCCGCATGAGCGCGCTCAAGCGCAGCCTCAATCTGCGCAAGATTCGCAAGATGCAGAGCGAAGGCACGTGGTAATCCAGCCATGACAACTGCGGCGCGATCCCTCAAGCTGGTTTTCTGCGGGACGCCGCAGTTCGCCCGTCCAACTTTTGACGCGCTCGTCGCCGCGGGACACCAGATCGCTCTCGTGGTTTCGCAGCCCGACCGTCCCGTGGGCCGCGACCAGCAATTGACCGCGCCGCCCGTGAAGCAGATGGCACAGGCTGCCGGAATTCCGGTCGTGCAGCCGGAGAAGATCCGCAACAACCAGGAGTTTCGCGCCCAGCTTGAAGCCATCGCGCCGGACGCAATTGTCGTGGTGGCCTACGGCCGCATCGTTCCGCCGTGGATGCTGGCGCTGCCCCGGCTCGGCTGCATCAATCTCCACGCATCGCTCTTGCCAAAGCATCGGGGCGCCGCGCCGATTCAATGGGCCATCGCCATGGGCGACGCACTGACCGGCAATACCACGATGCTTCTCGAAGAGGGCCTCGACACTGGTCCGATTCTGCTGCAACGGACGCTTGAGATCGGACCAAATCAAACCGCAGCCGACCTGTTTACCCTGCTGGCGCGCGAGGGCGCGCCGCTAGTCATCGAGACGCTGGCTGGCCTGGCCGATGGAACCATCCAGCCGCAGCCGCAGAATCACGAAGGCGCCACCTATGCGCCGCTGCTCAACCGCGAAGACGGCCGCATGGATTTTGCCGCGCGCTCGGCAACGGAGCTCCACAACCGTTGGCGCGGTTTTCAACCCTGGCCCGGCGCATTCACCGCTCTTCATGGCAAGAAACTGATTGTGCATCGCATGAGCGCAATGCACGAGAGCGAAACCGAGTGGCTGGGCATCGCCGCGCCGGGCTCGGTTCGCGTCGAGAACCATCGCCTCTTCGTTGCCTGCGCCGGCAATTCGTGGCTGGAACTCAAGGAAGTGCAGCTCGAAGGCAAAAAGCGCCTCGATGCCGCGGAGTTTCTGCGCGGAAACCCGCTCGCGCCGGATGCGCGCCTGGGTTGAGCGCCATGCCTCGAATCTCTCCCGCGCGCCAAGCCGCCTTCCGCATTCTTCTCGCCGTCGGGCGCGGCAACGCCCACTGCGACGATCTGTTGCGTGCGGATGAGGTCAGTGCGCTCGGCGTCGCGGACCGCAATCTCGCGACGGCGCTGGTGCTGGGCGTGCTTCGCTGGCAGATCTGGCTGGACGCCCAAATCCGCCCGCTATTGAAACGTCCCAATGCCAAACTCGATCCCGAAGTCATCGCAGCTCTCCGCCTCGGCGTTTTTCAATTGCAATTCCTCGACCGTATTCCCGCGCACGCCGCCATCGATGAGAGTGTGGAGCTGACAAAACAGGCGGGCCATCGTTTCGCGGCCGGAATGGTCAATGCGGTTCTCCGCACCGCTGGTGCTGCGCACGGCGCTGCTGCGCAGAGCAGACTTTTGGATGAGGGCTCTGGTGAGTCAGCGGCAGTTCAAGCGCATCCCGCGTGGCTGGTTGAGCGCTGGACTTCAGCTTATGGCCCGGAGACGATGCAGGCGATCTGCCGCCACGGACAGAGCCAACCACGAATGACGGTGCGGTTCCAAGATGCGGCCGTTCAAGAGGAATTGCGCAAGGCGGGAATCGAGCTTGAGTGCGGCGAACTGCTCACCGCCGCGCGCGCAGTGGTCTCCGGCGACGTGACGGCAACGGCGGCCTTTCGCGAAGGCCGCGCGCGCGTGCAGGATGAGGGCTCGCAGTTGATAGGCGAATTGGCCTCTTGCGCGACTCTCGTCCAAAACCAGGAAAAAGTCCAAATCCAGGAAAAAATTCTCGATGCGTGCGCGGCGCCGGGCGGCAAGACGCTCATCCTCGCCGAGCGCAATCCTACAGCGCAAATCGTCGCCTGCGAATCGAGCCCGCGACGGCTTGCCGATTTGCGCAAGCGGCTTGCCGCCTACGCGGATCGCGTGGAGTGCCGGCTTGCCGATGCGGCCGATCTCGAAGAAGACTCGGCATTCGATCTCGCACTCGTCGACGTGCCTTGCAGCGGCACCGGGACGCTGGGCCGCAATCCCGAGATTCGTCATCGCCTGCGCCTGGAGGATCTGCCGCGCCTTGCCGAGCGCCAGCACGCGATTCTTGGTGCTTCGTTGTGCGCCGTTCGCGCCGGCGGGCGCGTGGTTTACTCAACCTGTTCGCTCGAGCCCGAGGAAAACGAGCAGGTGGTAGCGACAGTGCTTGCCGAGAATCCGAAGGTGCGGCAGATTTCGCTCGCGGCGGATCTTGAGACTCTCGAGCGCACCGGAATTCTTCAGCCCGAAGGCGCAAAACGGCTGCGAGAATGCCTCACGCGCGAAGGCGCACTGCACTTGTTGCCCGGCGTAGTGCCGAGCGACGGATTCTTTGTTGCGTTGATCGAAAGATCGGCCTAAAACTCTTTCGAAAACTGTGCGCCCTGAGCCTTTGTGGCCGGAGCTACTCTTGTTGCCTATGCGCCGCTATGCGCCTTCGGGCCCCAGGCGCAACGCCGCAAAATCGCGCCCCACGAGCGCACACAAGGCTTCCACCACCAGGTTGTGATCGTCGCGCTGCGGCAAGCCCGACACGGTGATACTGCCCACGATGCCCGCGTTCTCCACAATCAACGGAAACGAGCCGCCACCGGCTGCGTAGTCCGCGACGGCCAGGCCGTAGCGTTCGAGGAGCGTCGTCCCTTCTGCCTTGAGCTTCATTCCTACGGCATAGGAGCTGCGATGGAAACGAGCCACCACGTTGCTCTTGCGGCGCACCCACTCGACGTTGTCGGGCGTGGTGCCCTCGAGCGCCGCATAGAAGAGCGGCTGCCCGAAACGCCGTACGTCGATAACCAGAACCAGGCCGCGCTCCGCCGCCATGGCGCGGATGCGCGAACCCAGCTCCCACGCAACCTGCGCATCGAGGCGCGGCAGGCGCAGTTCACGCTCCTGGCTGGCAATCTTTTCCAAGTCCTCACTCAGTCCCATGCTGCTTTGCCTCCTGTAGATCCCTACTTCACCACCGTGAATTGGACGATCGTGGTCTGGTCGATGCGCGAGCCGGCGGAGGGCGACTGCGCCAGCACCGCGCCCGGCTTGGCCAGCGGACGAAGCGGCGCGGCGTCGCTGCCCACGGCAGCAACCGGCACATTGACGACGCTGGGCGATGCGGTGCGAATGCCGGCCTTGGCCAGAGTTGCGCTGGCGCTCGCGACCGGCCATCCGGCAAAGTCCGGCATCACATATCCGTCCGGCGTTTCCTCGTCCGGCGCAGCAACGAGGAGGTTCACGTTCGGCTGCTCGATGCCCTGTGCATGAGCCGGCGGATCCTGCGCAAGTACCGTTCCCTCGGCGGCGTTCGAAGGAAGCCGCGCAATTTCTCCAACCTCAAGACCGGCGCGGCGCAGCTCCAGCGAGGCCATGCGCTCGTCCACGCCCACCGTGTCCGGAACGTCAACCTTTTGCGGTCCCAGGCTTTCGGCCACGCGCACGTGCCACTCGCGGCGCACCACCGTTCCCGGAGCCGGCGACTGTGTCAGGATGTGACCCGCGGCGACATCGCCCGAATAGTAGCGGTTGTCGACATCGAGGTTCAGCCCGAGGCCCGCGGTTTCACTCAGGGCATCGGCCACGGTCATGCCTTTAAGCGCCGGCACCTCGACCTCGGCGCCATGAATCGCGAATTGCATGGTGACGATTGCGGCCATCAGCGCCACGGCCACGAGCAGCAGAAGCAGCGAGGCCACTTGAACGAAGTTGGCGATGGCGCGGGTGTTCATAGGTCCGGATCGAGGGCACAAACCAAGCTGTAAGCCCTATCGGGTATTATCCGTCACCGGCCTGGGTTGGATGGTGACGCGGTAAACAGCAAACCACTGACAGACCAAACGCCTGCGCAGATTTCGGAGCATCGGCCTTAAAGTATGTCGCGAAGCTGCCGATAAAGCCTGTTGGAGTCCTTTGCTCGGAGGTGAGCCATGTTGATTGCTGCAACTTCCTCATCGTCAAACCCGGTCGTTCTCAACCCGGTTTTACGAACGCAGCCCGGGAGTCAAGCTTCCGGCTCTTCTTCAGTCAAATCCTCGCGCTCCTCTTCACCCGCGGTCTCGTCTCAAACCAGTTCGGGCGCGACCGGCGCCAGCAGCCCGGCGGCGAGTTCCAGCGGCGGCCACACGCGCGTGAGCGGCGGTGGAGGCGGAGACGCGGCAGCCGCCGCAGCAGCCGAAGTGGAAACGCTGGTGGGAAGCTACGCCACGACCGTCAATGGCACCCAGTACGCCGGCAGCGTGGAAGAAGAAAATGGCGCCTATACGGCCTCGGTGCCCAACGTCAGCGGCGCCACGGCCACCGGGGCCACCCTGATGGAGGCCGAAAACAACCTGACCATCCGCATCGACGAGTTGGTGTAGCGTCGGCAGGCTATCCGGTTGCCTCAATTCTCCGTAGGCGCTGCGTATATATTTACGGACCGCGCAATCTGGCCAACGGCTCCTTCAGCGGGCCCGCCGGCGTGGCCGTGGACGCTTGCCTTCCTTGCTCCGAGAACCGGTCTCATAAATCAGCATCGTCGACTCGCCGAATGCCTGGGACCCGCCTTGTTGGCGGGTCCCACACTTGCCCAGCGCGCCGTAGAGGCATTTATGAGACCGGTTGTAGGCTGGTTTGACAACGCTCATTGCGCGTACTACCATGAACGCCGAATTGCAGATGAGTTCATTTGGATGAAACAAATCCCCACCGCGTCCACGGAATTTTCTGTTTCAGCATGATCGTTCCGCGTCCGTTACAACAACATTGCCCAGCCTCAACGGGAGTGCGTGTTTCGAGCGGCAGACAGCACGCCAGGACAATTCGCCGCAATTTTCTCGAGGTGCGAAATGCATTGCAAATCTCTGATTGCCACGTTTTTCCTTGCCCTTGCCGCTGCGACGAGTGCTCATGCGGCTCCTGCCGCGGCGGATGCAAATTCCGCCCCGGCGCGGCCAAAGATCACTGGTATCTCGCACCTGGCCGTGTACACTTCAAATCCCGCGGCTACCGATCACTACTACCGCGAGGTCATCGGCGCGGTGAAGCTGCCCGATCCCGAGAACCCGCTGGGGGTGCGCTACGCATTCAGCGACACGCAGTTTATCGAGGTGTTGCCCTTGCCGGCCGGCGTTGGGATCGACCGCATGGACCACGCCGCCTTTAATACTGACAATGCCGAGCAGCTCCGCCGCTATCTGGCGGCGAATAACTGGAAGACTCCCGGCAAGATTGAAAAGGGTTCCGACGGCAGCCGCTGGTTCGAAGTCCTCGACCCGGAAGGCAACAAAATTCAGTTTGTGCAGCCCCCGCGTCCCGGCAAGCCGCTTGCCGCGCCGAACGCCATCGGCCATCACATCATCCACATCGGGTTCATGGTTCACTCCCGCGAGGCGGAAGACAAGTTTTACCGCGCGCTGCTCGGTTTCCGTCCTTACTGGTTTGGCGGCATGAAGGACGACAAAATCGACTGGGTTAGCCAGCAGGTTCCCGACAGTCACGACTGGATGGAATATATGCTGGTCGACGGTCCCGGCCCGGGCATTCCGCCCGACATGACGCAGCGGACTCTTGGCGTGCTTGACCATCTTTCCATCGGCGAGGTTTCTGTCGACGATGCCTTCGCAAAGCTCAAGGCGAGCGGTCTTCTGGCCGGCGTGGACGCCATGACACATACGCAGATCGGCAGGGATGGCAAAGGGCAGTACAATCTCTTCGATCCGGATGGCATTCGCCTGGAACTGATGAACTTCCATGCTACGGAAAAGCCCTGCTGCTCTGCGTTCACCGCTTCCGATCCTGCAGAATGACAATCGGAGACGGATCGCGCTCGAACGCGGTCATAAAAGAGAGGAATTCGAGGATGGAAAATCTTACGCGCCGAACGTTTCTGCTGCAATCGAGCGCCGGTGCAGCTCTTCTGGCCGCGCCTTCTTTTCTGAAAGCGGGCTCCGCAAAGCGGGCGCTCGGCATCCAGTTATACACAGTATTGGCGGATATGAAGCGCGACGCGCCGGGAACACTCAACGCGCTCGGGAAGATCGGGTATCAATATGTTGAAGCGTACGATCTGGGCGGGCAGACACCCGCGCAGTTCCGCCAGGCTCTCGACGACGCCGGACTGAAATGCCCCAGCACGCATGGGAACTACTCGGGCGCCGACCCGACGCCGCAGTTCGACGCGGCTCTCGCCATCGGCGCCAGATATGCCGTCAGTTCCATGCTCATGACAAGTGTTGTTGCCGACGGACCAGATCATTATGGCGCACATTCGGATCTTACCGAGGATGTGTTCAAGAAGATGGCTGCGCTCGCGAATGCGATTGGCGCCAAGGCGAAGAAAGCCGGCATCCAGTACGTCTACCACAACCATAACTTCGAGTTTATGAAGTTTGCGGATGGCCGCACCGGCTATCAGGTGGTGCTCAACGAGACCGATCCGGAACTGGTGAAGCTTGAACTCGACTGCGGATGGATGGCAGTCGCGGGCGCGAATCCGGCCGATTACTTACACGCTTATCACGGACGTTATCGCATCCTCCATGTGAAGGATTTCCTGCCTGTGAAAGGACCGACGACAGCGCTGTTCGGTCCGGGCCGTCCAACCGGGACCGAACTCGGCCGCGGCTATATCGACTACATGCCGATCTTTGCCGCAGCGGAAGTTTCTGGAGTTGAATACTACTTATCCGAGCAGGAGCCGCCGTTTACCGATATGACGCCGCTCGAGGCGGCGCGGGTCAATTACGAATATATGCTTTCGATCTAACATCTAACATAGAAAGGCGCTGCGTGGAATCCCACCCTTTCGCCAGAAAAAGGGCGAAAGGATGGGGCACGGAATTGGCGCAAAATCTAACAGTCAGAGACCTAGTACCGTGCCCGTGTGATTGAGTAATGCAGTTTCCTCCGGGCTTGTTTACGCGTGAACTTCCAGTCGATGGTGGTGCGGTCGCGGTTGATGCGGCGCTCCCAAGCATGAACTTCACGGCGCAGTGCAGACAGGTCGCCGATTCTGCGTTGTCCCAGGCACTGGCGGCTGAGCAGGCTCACTTCGATCTCGGCCTGGTTAAGCCAACTGCCGTGCTTGGGTGTGTAATGCACCGTGAAGCGGTTCCACAGCAAGCCTCCCAGCTTTTCTCCGTACCGCTTAACCAGCGACTTGCGGCCGCACGTGTTCAGGTTATCCATAACCAAGTGGATGGTCCGCGCCTCAGGATAGCGGGCGACGATCTCCACCAGGTAGTCGGCAAACTCCGTCGCCGAGCGCGTGGCCGCAGGCTTGGGGAAATGCCGCCCCGCTTTGGGCTCCACGCCGCAGAAGACGTTGGCCGTGCCGCAGCGCTTGTACTCGTAATCGCGCCGGGCCACGTGTCCCGGACGGGCGGCCTTCGGAGCACGAATGTCCCGGTGCAGCAGCACCGGCTTTTCGTCGATGCAAACCACCGGCTCCTCCTCCGAGAGCGGCTTTTCATAGAGAGCCAGAACGTCCTCCATGCGCCGGATGTACTCCTCATCCAATTCCGCCACGCACCACATTGTTTTCCCGCCACGGCTTCAGGTCGTGGCTCTGAAGAAGGATGCGCACCGTCTCCGGACCCACATGTTCGACCAGCTTGCGCTTCACCGCCCCCTGCGCGATCAACCGCACCGACCAACGCGCCCGGCCTGCCGGCGGCGGGCCGCAGACCATGGCGATAAGGCGCTGGCCCTGCGCAGCGTCCAACAGCGGCTTCTGGCCCGGGCGAGGCGCATCGTAGATGGCCGCTGCCCATCCGCCCTCCTGGTAGCGCTTGCCGATCTCCCATGCCGCCTTGGCGGAAATGCCCACTCCGGCTCCGGCCTCCACGGTGCTCCGGCCTTCGTCCATCTGCCGCAACACCAAAGCCCGAATCACCGCCCGAACCGGCTGCACTCCGCCGCTCAACAACTCCTCGACCTGTTTCCGTTCCTGCCGCGAAAGCTCGATATGCAACCTCTTACGCTTGTCCATGCCTCAGCTATACCGCTCGCTGCTGTCCCGCAAAAGTGTCAAGCTTGATTGCGAATCTACGAAGTCACGGTACTAGTTATGCGGCCGGGCTCACAATCGCATCGATACGGGCAAGCTCGTTGGGCGCGAATGCAAGATTGTTGAGCGCGGCAACATTCTGCTCGATCTGCTCGACGCGGCTGGCGCCTATAAGTGCCGAAGTTACCCGGCCATCGCGCAACACCCATGCCAATGCCATTTGCGCAAGATTCTGTCCGCGCTCTGCGGCTAATTGATTCAGAGCTCTTATCTGGGCCAGGCGGCGATCGTCGATGTCCTGCTTCTTGAGGAAACCGTGCGGCTTGGAGGCGCGCGAATCGGCAGGAATACCGTCGAGATAGCGGCCCGTCAGCAAGCCCTGCGCCAGCGGACAGAAAGCAATGGCCCCTATGCCGTGCTCGCTCAATGCGTCAAGCAATCCTTCTTCCGCAGTGCGATTGAACATCGAGTACTTGGGCTGATGAATGAGACAGGGAGTTCCCAATTCGCGGAGAACTTTGGCTGCCGCTCTGGTTTGCGAGGGATTGTAGTTGGAAATGCCTGCATAAAGCGCCTTACCGGAGCGTACGGCACGATCGAGCGCGGACATGGTCTCTTCGAGCGGCGTGGAGGGATCGGGGCGGTGCGAATAGAAGATATCGACGTATTCCAGGCCCATGCGCTTGAGGCTTTGATCCAAACTGGCGAGCAGATACTTACGCGATCCCCAGTCGCCATATGGACCCGGCCACATATCATATCCGGCCTTGGTGCTGATCACTAACTCGTCGCGATAAGGCTTCAAGTCGAGACGCAGAATCTCGCCGAAGTTACTTTCCGCGCTGCCGGGCGGCGGGCCGTAGTTATTGGCCAGATCGAAGTGAGTAATGCCCAGATCGAAAGCGCGGCGCACCATGGCGCGGCCGTTCTCAAAAACATCCACACCGCCGAAGTTGTGCCACAAGCCGAGTGAGATGGCCGGCAACTGGATGCCGCTCTGTCCACAGCGGCGGTATTGCATAGCCTGGTAGCGCTGCTCGTTTGCGAGATACAAAGCTCCTCCTAAAGGATTCGCCATCTGGAATTGGAACTTCGGAATGCACAGCGCAACCATTGTACTCGCTAGGATAGAACATCGAGCAAGCCGAAGCCGTTTCTGCACTAGCAAGCTGCGGAAAGGCAGCGAACGAATCATTGCACGAAGCACCCGCAAGGGCTAAAGCCCGCCGTTCGTTCTGCGGATTACGGCACGACTAAAGTCGTGCCCTGGCACTTCGTGCCCCAGATGGAGGGCTTTTCTGCAGCCTAGCAGAGCGCAGGAAAGAGGCGTTGCCGAGCCTCGACTTCCTGTGAGAGACTTGCTCATCTTTTCAACCGGTCCCAGCGTTTACCTGAGGCAAGATCTGAGTCATGGCGCATTTATTGTTCTCGAACCCACCGATTTCCTGTGCCCGCCGAGCATTGCTGTTTCCGATCCTTACAGCCGGGATTCTGGTTTGCCCCGCTGCCCGATCCCAGGGAGTGGAAGTGCCTGTACTGTCCATCAAGGTTGACCAGGTGGGGTACCCGCTCGATGGCCCGAAGGTGGCTCTAGTCAGCGTTCCGGCGAAGGCCTTTGAGATAAAGCGCTTCGGCGATGGCCGGGTGGTTTTTCAAGGGAAGTTGGGGCCCGCGCAACTTGACCCGGATTCCGGGGATACGGTTGAAGCGGCGGATTTCTCAGAGCTGCACCAGGCTGGGGAGTATTACATCGAGGTTCCCGGCGTGGGGCGGAGCTGGGACTTTCACTTGGGCGGCAGCGTATTTGAGCACGCCTATTACCTGGCGATGCGCGCCTTCTATGGACAGCGCTGCGGGACAGCGGTCGACCTCGGCAAGGAATTTCCCGGTTACTCCCACGCGGCCTGTCATCTGCATGGCGAGTTTCATCCCAGCTCTGGGGCAACGGGCGAGCGCGACAACATTGGAGGCTGGCACGACGCGGGCGACTATGGCCGCTACATGGTGAACTCCGGCGTGACGACGGGAACACTGCTATGGACGTGGGAGTTGTTCGGGGCGAAGATCCAACATATCAAGCTCGACATTCCGGAAACCGGAAACGGCACGCCCGACATTCTGAATGAAGCGCGGTGGAATCTGGAATGGATGCTGAAGATGCAGGACAGCGACGGAGGCGCATGGCACAAGCAAGCCAGCGAACAATTCCCCGGTTTCGTCGCTCCCGATGCGGATACGCTGCCCAGCGAGGTGATCGGGACCGGGTCCGCGCCCTACAAGAGCACTTGCGCGACTGCCGATCTGGCTGCCGTGGGCGCCATTGCGGCACGGGTTTACCGGCCATTCGACGCGCAGTTTGCCGCACGCGCACTCGACGCGGCGCGCCGCGCATGGCAGTGGACGGAAAAATATCCGAACGTGACCTTCAAGAATCCGCCCGGCGTCGCAACCGGTGAATACGGCGATGCGAATTGCGCAGACGAGCGGCTATGGTCCGCGGTCGAGCTTTGGCGCACGACGGGAGAATCGGCATACCACGAGTTCTTCCTGAGCCAATACGCTCGGTATCTTTCCCACCTCGATACGCCGCCGGAGAGCAACTGGAGCGATATGTCTCCGATGGCTTTAGAGAGTTACGCTCTGTCGCGGCGCAAAGATGCCGACCCAAAGGCGCAGGCGGCAATCCGGGAACGGCTTTTGGCCGCAGCGCGCGCAAACGTGGCGACCACCCGCGCCCATCCCTACCGTATGAGCCTTAATAGACCAGATTTCAGATGGGGTTCGAATGGATTTGCAGCGGGCTATGGGATGGAACTGCTGATTGCCAACCAGATCGCGCCCAACCCAGATTTTGTGGATGCCGCGCGCGACAACCTGCACTATCTCTTGGGCCGCAACACTTTTTCTCTTTCGTGGGTCACGCAGGTTGGAGAACATGCTGCTCAGCATCCGCACCATCGGCCAAGCGCGTCGACCAAGCTGCCCTGGCCGGGGCTCGTCGTTGGAGGGCCCAATGTAGGGCGGCAGGATGAGGTGCTGGCTGCGCTGCCCAAGGACCTGCCGCCGGCGAAGGTGTATGCCGACGAGCAGGCCTCCTACGCAAGCAATGAGATTGCCATCAACTGGCAGGCGCCGTTGGTGTTTCTATTGGCCGGAGAGCTTCCTTGACAGGCCGCGGAAAGGCGGCGAACGGCGAGCGAATTCTTGGGCGGAGCACCCGCGAGGGCTAAAGCCTTTCCTCATTCTTGCGGTTTACGGCACGACTGAAGTCGTGCCCTGACACTCCGTGCTTCTCACCGAGAGTTTTTCAGCAGCCTGTTAGTGAGACTCTGCACAGGTTCCCGATTTAGGTTGACCTGGCATTGGGCGAGCGTCCTGGCATCTTTTTTCATGCAAGATGCTTCAGGTTCGCGTCAGCGGATGGGAAGCCGTGACCGGAGCAGACTCCAACGCGTGTCGCGGTAAGGATCGCGCGTGTCTCCGTAGACCGGGTGGTAGCACTCCGGTCCTTCGCGGCCGGGAATCCGGATTCCGAAGTTGTTCAACTGAAGGTAGTGACGCATCTGCAGCTTGTAGCGGCCTTCGATACCGAAGATCAGTTCCAGAATGCGCTCATTCAGCCAGACGATGTAGCGGAGCCCGAACTCCCAAAGGTAGGTGTACCCCTTGAAGAACTTCCAGTCGCCCGGGGTCGCGCGCCACATGCCGATCACCTCGCGGCGGATCTTCCAGCGCTGAAAGTTCAACTGCTCCGAAGTGAGCTCGTGGGTGCGCACGTTGCTGAAGTAGCCGTCGTACCAGCGAAAGTCGTTGAGGTTGGCGACGCGATGGTCGTCGATCATCTCCTGGCGCAAGGGCGTCTTGGGGTAAGGCGTCATGATCTGATCCATCACGCTGGAGATGCCCATGCCGCGGATGAACTGGTAGTTTTCGCGGATGCTTTCGGGATCGTCTTCCGGAAGACCGTTGATGATGCCGGCAATGACGACGATCTTGTGCTTTTGCAGAGCCTCCACACCGCGGCGAATGGTGTCGAGAGTGTTGGGCTTGTGCATGGCCTTGAGGTTTTTGGTGGAGCCGTTTTCGATGCCGAGGAAGATGGAGACGAATCCCGCTTCGACCATCTTGCGCGCCACATCCGGGCGATGGGCGAAACCGATGGGGCTGGCCTGCGTGGTGAATATCAGATCCTTCAGCTTGAGCGAGATCACTCCGTCGCAGAGGCTCTCGAAGCGGTCCATGTCGAGCGTGATGTTGTCGTCAGTGCAGAAGATGTGGCGGGCGCCGCGGCTATAGGCATCCTCGATGTCGGCCAGCACGCGGTCGATAGGAAAGACGCGGAAGGAGCGGCCGTACATCTCCCGGATACTGCAGAAGTTGCATCCATGCAGGCAGCCTCGCGAGGTTTCGATCGCATCCGCTTTGCGGAAATACATGTGGAAGCCCTTGACCAGGCGCTTGTCGCGGGCGGGGACGCGGATGCGGCTCAGATCTTCGAGGGGCCGCGGCGGATTGTGCTGGAAGACGCCATCCTGCTTGAAGGAAAGTCCGAGGATACGGTCCATGCCTTTGCCGCCGGCTTCGAGGCTATCGAGCAGTTCCCCGAAGGAGAAATCGCCTTCGCCGCGCACGATGAAATCCCAAAAACGCGCGTCCGGGCCGGCGGCGAGCGACTCGGAGAAGAGCGTGGCGTGGTAGCCGCCGAGGACGGTGAGGATGGAGGGGGCGAACTGTTTGGCGGCGTAGGCGAGGCCGACGGTGGTCTCGTATTGAAAGGTCATCGACGTAAAGCCGACCACGTGAGGCCGAAATTCGCGCAACACTTCGAGAAAGCGCGGCAGCGCCTTCTTGCGCCAGACCACCGTGTCGACGACGCGGACATCGTGGTTGTCGATTTGCGCGGCAATGGTGGCCATGGCCACACTGGGCGGCTCCCACTGGCGACGAGGGACCCATGGGGAGGTTGCCGGGCTTTGAATGAGCAGCGATCTCATGCTTGTACTCTTCTATCTCTCATCAAGTGGAATAGATAACCACAACGATCCTACGAATCCCGCTGCTTGAAAGCTACGGCAGGCTGGGCGATGCCGCGTTCTTGGCTGAGATGGCGAGCTTACGGCGGATCAATGCGGCGATCTGCTCCACCGTGTCCAACGAGTATACGTCGATTTCGCGCGGCATGAATTCGATTTCGTAGCGGCGCTCGATAAAATCCACGAGTTTCAACATGCCCAGAGAGTCGACGATGCCGCCGGTAATGAGCGGCATATCGCTCGCGATCGACTCGGCCGGCGCGTCGGGCAGAAAGGTGGCGGCCAGGAACTGCTTTAATTCGGTCTCAATCTCCACGCACATTCCCTTCCGCGGCCCGCGCGAGAGCAGCATAATCGATTTTGCCCCGGTTTCCTTTCATCAGTATATCGGTAACGACGAAACGATCGGGCAACATGTAGGGAGCGAGCAGCCTAGCGCAGTGGGCGCGGATCTCGGCGAGAGCAAGATCTTGGCCGGCGCGCAGGCGAACGAAGGCAACGATTCTAGTTCCAGCAGCGGGATCGTTGGCCGCAACCGCGGCGGCTTCGATCACCTGGGGATGGCGCAGGAGGGCGGCCTCGATCTCGCCTAGTTCGATGCGGAAGCCGCGGCGCTTGATCTGCCGATCCAGGCGCCCATGGAAGAGATAGTTTCCGTCCGGAGCTACACTGACGCAATCGCCGGTACGGTAGTAGCGCTGGCCGTCAACTACAGTGAAGGCGCGCGCGGTCTCTTCGGGCCGATTCCAGTAGCCGTCCATGAGCGAAGATCCACCGGCGAGGAGTTCGCCGCGGGCAGGATCGACGACCGTCTCCGCGTAGGGACAAGGAAGGCCGATGGGCAGCGGGTCGTCCTGCCTATAACCGCGAGGCACCGGGAACCAGGTGACGACATTCGTCTCCGTGGGGCCGTAGAGATTGACGCACCGGGCATCGGGGACGGCTGCCATCAGCCGGACAAGCGCGGGAGGAGCAAAGACCTCGCCGGCGAAGAGGATCAGGCGCAGATCGGGGTAAGCCGACTCGGCGAAGCGGCCCTCTTCGAGCATGGCGGCCAAGATGGAGGGCACGGAATACCAGCAAGAAATGCGCGCTTCGCGCGCGAAACTGGCGAGAAAGCGCGGCATCCACGCAATATTCTCCGGAACAAGAACGGCGGTAGCGCCGGTGAGCGCCATGTTGAAGAGATCAAAGGTGGAGAGGTCGAAGCCCAGCGGAGCGGGACAGGCGATGCGATCGCTCGCAGCGATGTGGAATTCGTCCGCGGTCCAGCGCACGAAAGCAGCCACGGCATGGTGCGAAAGCACCACTCCCTTGGGAGCGCCGGTCGAGCCGGAGGTGAAGAGTAGAACCGCCGTTGCGGCTGAATCGAGAAGTGGCCAATCCGTAGCAACTTCTGGATCGCCGCCGGGCCGCGGGTCACGAAGTAGCGCGCCGGTTTCGAGATCGGTGATGCGCCGGGCGCCGTTCTCCTCTTCAATCAGCAGCCGTGCCGCACAATCGCGGAGAACCGCCTGAACGCGCTCCCTCGGCCAGCGGGGATGAATGGGCACATAGGCGGCGCCGGCGAGCAGCGATGCGAATACGGCAACCACGGCGCCGGTGGTTTTGGGCAGAAGGAGGGCGACGCGATCGCCGGGACGCAAACCGTGAGCGATGAACTCGAGGGCGAGGGCCTCGGCCTGGCGGTAGAGCTGGTCGAAGGTGGTGATGCGCCCGTCTTCTTCGATGGCCGGCGCGTGGGGCCGCTCCGCGGCGGTCGAACGAAGCCATTCGTGCAGCAGGTTGCATTCAGGCGCGGGCAAGGCTGACTCCCCACGTGAAGCCGACGCCGGACGAGGCAAAAAGAATAAGCTGGCCGGGAAGAATGCGGTTCTCGCGGAGCAGATCCACGTAGTTCACGATCAGATCGCTCGAGAACGTGTGCCCGATTTCGGCCATGCGGGTAACGGGAAGGCCGCCCTCGGCGAGGCCGAACATGCGGCGAAAGCCCTCGCGATCGCGTTGACTGATGTTGGAGTAGACGAAATGGTCCACGTCGCGGATCGTGAGCGAGTGGGCGGCGAGGACCTTGTTGACGAGCCGGTAAAGATGCAGATAAACAATGGGCATCACCCTCTGCTCGATGGCCACGGCGTCGGCCACGATCTCGATCCCGCCGGGAGTTTGGCGCAGCGCGATGGCGTCGTGCAGGTGGCCGAGCGTCATGGCCTCAACCCCGAGCAGAACGGGGCCCTGGGCGGCGTCGCGCGAGAGAAGAATCGCGCTGGCGCCATCGCCCTGGATCGTGACGGGCAAGAGAGACCGATTGGCCTTGGGCGCGCCGTCGCCCGTGACCAGCAGCGCTGTGCGAAGTTTCGAGTCCAGTGCCATCCAGCCGAGGGCCGTCTTGATGGCCAGATGAAGAGCGCCGCAACCGCCGCCGCGGAAGGCGAGATTAAGCGAGGTTTCAGCGCCGAGCTCGGCGCTGAGCCAGTGCGCGAGTGAGATGGACTGCGGGCCGTCGCCGGGGAAGGTGCTGAAGTCGAGGATGAAGTCGACCAGGCGAGGCTGAATGCCGGCCAGACGGATGGCTTCGCGGGCGGCTTCGAGGGCCAGGTCCGAGGGCCGCCGCGCACCGCAGACACGCACGCTGGAGATGCCGAGGTTCTCCGCCGCCAACTGCCTGGCCCGCGGAGAGAGCGGCGCCAGGGCTTCCCGGACGCGCTCTTCTTCCGCGTCGAGAATGGCTGCGACGCTCTCTTCGTTTTCCGGCAGCACGTAAGCGGCGGAGGCGATGCGTACGTTCACGATGACGGCACCTCCAACCGCAGGGCCGCGAAAGCGCCGCCGGCAGCGGTTCCCAGCATGAGAGCCGAACCACTTCCGGGCCGGCGGCTTAAGGCCAGCAGAAGATGAAACAGGCCGCCGCTCCTGGCCAGACCATCGGCAACGGGCAGCGAAGCGACGATGCGCGCATCGTTTCTCGAAAAAGACTGGCTCGAAAACGCCTGGCCGGCACAAGAACGAAAAACGCCGGCGGGCGGATCGCATGAGCACGGACCGCCGTTGCCGGCCGAGAAAACCAGTGACGGAACGGAAGGGAAAAGATGGCGAATGGCCTGGGCGGAATCGCCGCTGCGCGCGTAGCGGCCGCCGGCGAATTGCGCGTAGCCTCTGCGTTCGGTGCTGAGACCGGATTCGAGGAGTAGAGCGGCCACGCCCTCGCTGGGAACAAAGTCCGCGGATCGGGCGGGCGGATCGGAAACAAAGCACGCGGGAGAGAGCAATCCGGCCGTTTCGTACCACTGGTAAACCGCCGGGCTGAGCGCATCGCCTGCAATGACGATGGCGCGGTCGGCCTGGCCGTGCCTGAGAAGCGATGCGGCGCGCAGCAATGCGATCTCCGCGGCAAAGTTTTCGCCGCCGAGAGTGAGGTTGGGGCCGCGCAAGCCGTGGAAGAGCGCAACGTGACAGGCCGGGGCATTGGCCAGAGTCTCCGGGAAGGTGATGGGATCGGTTCCAGTCCAGCCGTTGAGAGCGGCGCTGCGATAGAAGGACTCCGTGAGCTCGACACAACCGAAACCGCTGGCGAAGAGAACCGCGACACGCGAGCGATCGATGGTGTCGAGGTTTACGCCCGCATCCTGGAGGGCCAGCGAGGCCGCGACCAGCGCCCAGCAAGAGAGGCGATCCAGTCGCCGCGTCTTGACGCCGGGCACGAGCTTGGCGGGATTGAAAGGCTGCACCTGGTAAGCCCGGCGCAATGTGGCGTTCGGCCAGGCGGCGATCGGTTCCGGCTCGACCTCAAGGCCGGAAAGGAGGCCGGCCGTTGCGCCGAACGGAGAGACCGAGCCGAACCCGGTAATCGAAGGCAAGTTCGCGTTCATGCGTCAACGCTCCCAAAGACAAGGGCCGCATTGCTGCCGCCGAAGCCGGCTGAAACCGACATGGCCGCGGGAATATCCTGGCTCCGCCATGCGCCGCGCAGATACTCTATGTCCTGGCTTTCGATGGGATCGGCAAGCCGCAGCGTGGGCAGCAAAGCACTCCTGCGCATGGCAAGAATCGTGATGGCGGCTTCAAGAGCGCCCGCAGCGCCCAGGCAATGGCCGATATAGGACTTTGTGGATGAAACCGGAATGGGCGTCGAGCGGCCGCGGAAGACCAACTCGTAACACCTGGTCTCCGCAATATCGTTGAGCGGAGTGCCGGTGCCGTGGGCATTGACGTAGCCGATCTCGTCGATGCCCGTTCCGGCCATCTCCATCGCCAGCCTCATGGCAGAGGCCAGACCCTTGCCTTCGGTGTCGGGCGCGGTGGAGTGGTAAGCATCGTTGGTCATGGCCCAGCCGCGCAGGATGGCGAGAGCCTCGGCTCCCCTGGACCGGGCATGAGCCAGAGTCTCCAGCACCAGCACTGCGGCGCCTTCGCCTAGGTTGAGCCCCTGGCGGCTCTTATCGAAAGGACGGCAGGGAGACGGATCGAGAGCCTGCAGGGAATGGAATCCGCTGGCGGTGAAAGCGGACAAGGCATCGCTGCCTCCTGCGAGCGCCAGCGGAACCTCGCCGTCGAGCAGCATATTCGCGGCCAGAGCCAGGGCGATTGCTCCCGAAGCGCAAGCCACGGAAACGGCGCAGGCCGGGCCTTCAATGCCCAGGTGTTCGCCGACCGAGGCGGCGACGCGCGAAATCGGATAGGTAGCGGCGCGGGCCAGGCCGGCCTCCCGATACCATGCTGCCGGATCGACGGCGATTGCAGGTTCGATCTCTGTGAGTCCGGCGACCGTGGTGGCCATGACAATTCCACTTTGCCGCAGCAACTCGCGCGGCAGGCCCGCGCAGGCGTCTTCGGCAGCGGCCATGGCCAGACGGTCGCTGCGCGAGTAACGATGCGGGTTTTCGACATCGGGCAGAGAGGCCACGCGGGCCACGTGTCCCGAGAAGCCGGGAAAGAGGTCCGCGGCCGGAGCCAGACAGCTCTTGCCGGCCAGCAGTCCTGCCTCCAGCGCGGCACTGCCCAGGCCGTAGGGGCTGACAACGCCGATGGCGGTGACAGCAATCGTTTTTTCCGGATCAGGCAATATCATCCACTCGCCAGAAATCGAAAAAGTTCAGCCATTGATCATAGTAGTTCGCTACTTGCGTCTCAAGAAACCGCACGGCCTGGCGCAACTCCGGCAAATCCTCCTGCCGCAGATCGCCTGCGGAGGCGGGAAAAATCGGATCGCCGATCAGGACGCGGTAGCGCAGCCAGCCCTGGCGCACCACCACGCCGGGAAGCACGGGCGCCCCGGAAGCGCGCGCCAGCAGGAAAGGGCCGCGAGGGAACTCAGCATCGGCGCCGAAAAACGGGACCGTAGAGCGGTGATGCGGCTGATAGACCCGGTCGCCCTGCATGGCGACGATCTCGTTGCGGCGCAAAGCCTGAAGCAGCTCGATGGACGCGGATGCGCCGGCGCGCAAATCGACGATGCGCAGGCGGCCGTTCACCATCAGGTCGCGCAACATGCGCTCGGCGGGCTTGTCTTCCACCACGCGGGCAACATTGACGGGGCGGCCATGCAGTTCGAGCAGGCGCGAGGCGAACTCGGGGTTGCCCAGATGCGCGGTCCAGACGATCAGCCCTCGGCCTTCGGCGAGGCACTTGTCGATCGTGTCAGCTCCGCGCTCGGGGCCGGCGAGCATGGCCAGGAGTTGGGCATCGCTGGCCGCGGGAACGCGAGAATACGAGACGATGAGGTCGCAGAAGGAATAGAAAACCCGGTAGACCTTCCAGTGCAGCTCCAGGCCGCCGCGACCCGAGATGCGCCGCAGGTTGCGGGTGACCGCGGCTCGCTCGCGCCGCAGCCCCAGATAAAAGCACAAGGCCGTAACGGCGGCGAACGGCGGCTGCGCGAAGCGCGGCACCACGCGCATCGAGAAAAAAACGAAGCGGAGAATCCCGACGGAGTGGAAGCGATGATGATACCAGCGCGTCAAGCTGCACCCACGGCGGTCAGGTCGTTGACGTTGCGAATCATCTTGCGCATCAGCACCGAGTACATGTGGACGATGTCCGTATCGTTGTAGCCGATGGAGCGCAGGGTGCCGACGGCGGCGGCGACGGCCGGAGGGTTGCTGGTGCCGAAGCGGCGATGGTACTCGATCTGAATCTCGTTCATCTCGTGCTTCGAGAGCGTAGGCGTGGACATGGCCATGTCGTTATACGAGAAGCGGCTGGTGAGTCCGATCCGCTCGGAACTCCAGCCGGCCTCCAGGGCCTGGCGATTGATTTCGCAGCCTTCAAAAAAGCGCAGGCAAAAGTGATAGGGAAGCAGGGACGGTTTAGGCAATTCGCCCAGCCAGTCCAGCGTGCGCTGCGCCATGGCGCGATCCTCGGTTGGAAAGCCGTACATGGTGGAGATGTTGACCGCGACGCCCTGGCGCTGCGTGTAGCCGATGATCTCGCGCGCCTTATCGAGATCGAGGCGCTTGTCCACCAGGCGCTGAATCTCTTCGGCGGCCGACTCCACGGCATAGGTGAACCACACGGCGCCGGCCTCGATAGCGCGATCGACGAACTCCGGCGTGGCGATATCGGCGCGCAGCCCATTCACAAAATAAAACCTGGGTTTGAGCCCTGCCTCCCGGATCATCTCGAAGAAGCGCAACGCCCGCTTGACATTGACATTGAAGATGTCGTCGACCACGTAAAAGTCGCGAATCCCGTGGCGCGTATAGAGGATCTCGAGTTCGGCGAAGACATTCTCCGCGCTGCGCAGCCGCATCTTCTTCCAATGGCTGAAGCAGTAAGTGCAGTGGTAGACGCAGCCGCGGCCGGTGAGCAAAACGCCCTGGCGGCGATGGTTGTAGGCGTAGCTCAGCTGCTTCTCGTAGCGGTCTAGGTCGATCAGGTCGTAGTCGGGAAAGGGCAGGCTGTCGATGTCGGCAATCTCTTCGCGGTCCGGATTCTCCAGGACCTCGCCGTCCTGGCGGTAAAGAACTCCGGCCAGTGCGGCCAGCGGCTCGCCGGAGAGCAGGCGGACAAGCGTCTCCTCGCCCTCGCCTTTCGCCGCAACCTCAAGTTCGGGTACGTCCTCGAAGAGGCGGCGCCGGTAGGCCTTCACGATGGGGCCGCCGGCGACAATTAGCGCGCCGCTCGACTGGCGAACCACCGCGGCCACGCGTTGCAGCTCCTCGAGAAAGAAGGCGATGGAGCGCAGGCCCACGACATCGGGCTTGAAATCATCGAGGATGCGGGCCAGTTCCGTGTCGCTGGGGCAGTCGAGCGAAGACTCCACAATGCGCACTTCAAGATGGGGCAGGGCTCGGCGGGCGCTGGCCGCCAGATACATCAGGCCAATCGGGGGCACGTGCATCTCGTAGGGCATCGTGGTCCCCACCCATTTGTTCATGTTGTTGCATTCGACCAGCAAAAGACGGAGGGGCGGTTTTGGGTTGCCGGTCGGCATGGCGGGATGCGCTCCTGGAGCAGGCTCAGCGTTGAGCGGCGATCTTCTCGGCGATCTTCGCATCGACGGCGGCGGCCAAAGTGGCGATGGTGCGCCACGCGTTGCGGTCGAATTCGCCTTCCACCAGCTTGATTCCGAAGTGCCTTTCGATTTCGAGGATGAGCTGCAGGACATCGATCGAGTCGAGCTCGATGTCGCCGTCGAGCAGTGCCTGGTCGTCGGGCAGATCGGCCGCGGTCCGGTCTTTGATGCGCAGACCTGAAATGACGATCTGCTTCAACTGTAGCGCCGTGTTTTCCATGAAAAATTAACCCTCAGTATAGCATTCACCGGATCAGATCGAGCGCCGCGGCCACGCCGAGGAAGGCGCGCGCGGCGCAACCGGCGGGATCGAGAAGCACGATTCTCTCGCGCAGCAGTTCGCCCACGGGCTGGCCGCGGAAGTGCGCGATGCGGCGATAATGCGCGATAAAGTAAAGCACGCGGAGGAACAGCTTCCATCCCAGAGGCGCAAAGAAAGGCGGCGCGATGAGAGCAACGCCGCGCCCGGCTTTCACTTCCGCCGCGAATTCCTCGAAGCTGCCCGAGTGGGAGACGCTGAGCACGGAACTCGCCAGCAACAGGTGGCTGTCTCCGCCGCCGATCACGGGCTTGCCAACCGAACGCGCCAGTTCGAGGACGGCGTCGTTCTCGCGGCGGCCGCGCATGCCGTTGTATTCGAGAGCGTGGATCGCCCATCCATAGCGCTCGAGCAGCTCCCGCGCCGGGATCCCGTGCTGACGATTCTTGCCCCAGGGCACCAGCGGGTGGTTGAAGACAACCAGGCATTCGCTGGCCCGGAGCATCTCAAAAACGTCGTCGAGGCGATCGGCGCGCGCGGCCTCGTTCAAGGCGGCATGGAGGCCTTCGGCCGCATCCGCCTTCATGCCGGTGATACCGATGTGAAAAAGGTAGCCGTCGAAATGAATGGAGAGCTCTTCTCCCAGGGGAATGCGGTGGGCCCATTGGGGATGGGCGCGGCAAAGCTCGATGCTGCCCGCGACCTCGTCGTGATCGGTGAGGCCGAGGACGATTTCGTCGTACCCAAGAGCGGCAGCGGCGGCGGTTTCCTGGAGGAGAACCTCTTCCGGGGTAAGTGGAGCGCGGTAGCTGATCTGGTTGAAATCGAATGCGCTTGCGCTCGCAAACCCGAATGCGGCCTGGAGCGCGTGACTGAACGGATGCATCCATGGCTTTCGGACCACGTCGTTGAGGATGCCCATGGTCTCGACGGAATGGAGAGAATGATTATGCAGCGAAACCGCGTAAGGAAACTCCCGCCGCGGCTCCGGACAGGCGCGGTAGGCGTAGTTCTCGATCGTCCAACAACCCAAATCCGGCATATGTGCGTGCCTTGCTGCCGCCATCCTCAGCCGTCAAGTGTAGGAGTGCACAGCGTTACCGCGTGGCATTCGCGGCGACCGGAGCCAGCGCGCGGCCTCCGTGCCACGGCCTCTGATCGACGGGCAAAACGAATCTACACTATACTAGGCAGGCCGAGGGACCGGACAGGGCAGGTGAGTTGTGGGGACGGTTGCGGCAGCCTCGGATTCGCCTCCCCCTTCAGGAAGACCCCCGTTCAGCTTACCGATGGCGACCGACTGCAATCCCGCTGCCGAACCTGCTCACGCGACGGAAGACTGCGACGCGCCGGGCGGTAGCCCCGCGAGGCCGGGGAACGGGCGCGCGGCGCGCGTGCGGCACTTCCGGTCGCCTCTCGCGCGTCATTTCCTGGCCGAAGACCGCCACAAGGTCACGGTGCTTTTCGGCGGGTTCACCTGGAAGCACGAGCGCTTGATCGCGGCCATACTCCGGCGCAGCGGCTACCGCTGTCAGCAGCTCCCTACTCCCGATCTGGCGGCCTTCGCGCTGGGCAAGGAATACGGCAACAACGGCCAGTGCAATCCCACCTATTTCACCATCGGCAACCTGATCAAGTTTCTTCGCTCTCTCGAGGAGCGGGGCCTGTCGCGCCGCGAGATTGTGGAGGGCTACATCTTCTTTACCGCCGGGTCCTGCGGCCCGTGCCGCTTCGGCATGTACGAATCCGAGTACCGGCTGGCTCTGGAAAACGCGGGGTACTCGGGATTCCGCCTGGTGCTTTATCAGGCCGAGCAGGCGATCAAGGCGGCCGCGGAAAACACGGGGCTCCAGTTTACTGTCGACTTCAACCTGGGCGCATTGAACATGCTCTACCTGGGCGACATGATGAACGATCTCAGCTACCGCATTCGGCCCTTTGAGATCGTGCCCGGCAGCACCAATCGCGCCGTCGATGAAGTGGTGGACAGCTTCGCGAGTTTTCTCGAGCACCGCCGTCGCTTTGAGATTCTCGAGCGGCTGCCCCGGCCGGCCGCAAGCCTGGTAGCGCGAAGCCGCGGGCTGAAAGGGTTTCTCGACGTCACGGGAAAAGTATTGAATCACCTTTACAGCCGCGAATTTGTGGAGGAGATGCACCGCGCACAGCAGCGGCTGGGCGAGCTCGAAGTCGATCACACCCGGGTCAAGCCGGTGGTGAAGATTGTGGGCGAGTTCTGGGCGCAGCTGACCGAGGGCGACGGGAACTTCAATATGTTTGCCTTCCTCGAGCGCGAGGGCGCGCAGGTGCACATCGAGTCGATCTCGGGATGGATCGACTATCTCCTCTACCAGTCGCGGAAGGGCATGGAAGCGAGGAAAGGACTCGATTACCGCTACAACGATGCGCGCTGGTGGGAACTGGGCAGGATCGCCGCCAACCGGTGGGGATACCGGCGCAAGTGGCTCTTGTTGCGTGGCAGCGAGAGGGCATGGGAGTATCTCTACGCGCGAACCGCCAAACACCTGGGTGGGATTACGCCTCCGCTGGTCCGGCAGCGCGAACTGGCGCGCCTCGCCCATCCCTTCTATCATTCGCTGGCGCGCGGCGGCGAAGGACACCTTGAAGTGGGCAAGAACGTCTACTACACCACCAACAAGCTCTGTCACATGGTGCTGGCGCTGAAGCCTTTTGGCTGCATGCCGTCTTCGCAATCCGACGGCGTGCAATCGGCGGTGGTGAACCGCTTCCCGGAGATGACTTTTCTGCCCATCGAAACCGCCGGAGAAGGCGAGATCAACGCCTACAGCCGCGTGCAGATGGCGCTGGGCGAAGCGCGCGCGAGGGCGCGCACGGAGTTCGAAGTGGCGCTCGGCTCTACGGGCCACTCTCTGGATGCGATCAGGGAGTTTGCCGGCGCGCATCGGCGCTTGCGCAGTCCCTTCTATCCGTTTCCCCGCCGGCCGGGAGTGGCCGGCGCGGCGGCGAACTTTGTGATGCATGCAGGCAGGCTGATGGATGGAAGAGAACGCATGGCGCGCCTTCCGGGTGAACGGTGAAAGGGACTGCTCTGAAGAGAGACTCTCAACGCGACGTCGCGGAGAACGGCGGGCCGGGCCGAATGCAGGGCCGCCTCCGCTTTCTGGTCGGATTCGACGTGGGCTCGACGACCGTGAAAGCGGTGGCCGTCGAGAGCGCGAGCGGCGAGATCGTGTGGCGCGACTATCGGCGGCACGATACGCGGCAGGCAGAGATGCTGCTCGAGTTCCTGGGACGCATGGAGCGCGAAGCCGGCGTTGCGGCCGGAAACAGCCGCGTCTTCATCACCGGCACGGGCGGAAGCAAGCTCGCCGGTCCCATCGGCGCGCGGTTCGTACAGGAAGTGAACGCCGTCGCGCTGGCCGTGGAAAAGCTGCACCCGGAGGTGAATTCGGTCATCGAGCTGGGAGGGCAGGACGCGAAGATCCTGCTTTTTAAGCGGGATGGCCTGGGACGGCGCAAAAAATTTGCCTCGATGAACGACAAATGCGCGGGGGGAACCGGCGCGGTCATCGACAAGATTGCCGCCAAGCTGGGCATCACTGCCGACTGCCTGCAGAGTCAGGGCTACCGGGGAATCACAACCCATCCCGTGGCCGGCAAGTGCGGAGTCTTTGCCGAGACCGACATCAATAGCCTGCAAAAGCTGGGCGTTCCCGCCGGCGAACTGATGGCTTCGCTCTTCGACGCAATTGTTCTGCAGAATCTGACGGTGCTGACGCGCGGTCATACGCTGTCTCCCGAGGTTCTGCTGCTCGGCGGGCCGAACGCCTTCATTCCCGGAATGCGCGAAGCCTGGCAGCACAAGATTCCGCAGCTCTGGCAAGAGCGTGGAGTGCAACTGCCCGATGGAGCCGCGGCCGAAGATCTGATTCGCGTGCCGGAGGATGCGCTGTATTACGGCGCGCTCGGCGCCATCGAGTTCGGCAGGGCCGAGGATGAGACGAGCGGCCTCTATACCGGGCGCAGCGGCCTGGAAAGCCTGATCGGCGCGCATCGCGGCCAAGGGTTTGAAGACGCCGGCGGCCGCGGATTGTGCGCCTCCGACGAAGAGCGGCGCGCGTTCGAGCACAAATTCCAGCGGCCCGCGTTTCAGCCGCCCGCGTTTCCGAGAGGCGAGCGGGTCGAGGCCTTTCTGGGAATCGACGGCGGCTCGACATCGACCAAGGCAGTGCTGCTTTCCACGCATGGAGAGCTTCTGGCCAAGGCCTACCAGTTGTCGAAAGGCAATCCCATCCAGGACACAATCGAGGTGTTGGCGCGGTTGCGCACCCAGGTGGAGGAGGACGGCGCACATCTCCTTATTTTGGGCGTGGGCACGACCGGCTACGCCAAGGACGTGCTTCGCCAGGTGCTCCAGGCCGACGTAGCGGTGGTAGAAACCGTGGCGCATGCCGAATCCGCAAAGCACTTCTTCGCCGATCCGCATGTGATCGTCGACGTGGGCGGACAGGATATCAAAATCATTCTGCTGCGCGACGGCGCAGTGAGGGATTTCAAGCTCAATACGCAGTGCTCGGCCGGGAACGGCTACTTCCTGCAATCGACTGCGGAGGGGCTGGGGATTCCGGTGGAGAACTATGCAGAAGCGGCGTTCAGCGCCAGAGCCATGCCGACTTTTGGTTACGGATGCGCGGTTTTCCTGCAATCCGACATCGTGAACTTTCAGCGCCAGGGATGGCGCGCGCACGAGATTCTGGCGGGACTGGCAACGGTGCTTCCGCGCAACGTGTTTCTGCACGTGGCCAAGGTGCCGAATCTGCCCGCGCTGGGCACACGGTACGTTCTCCAGGGGGGAACGCAAAACAATCTTGCCGCGGTGAAAGCGGAGGTGGATTTTCTCGGCGCTACCTTCCGCCATTCCGGCCTCGAGCCCGAGATATGGATTCATCCCCATTGCGGAGAATCCGGAGCCATCGGCGCGGCCATCGAGGTGATGCGGACCCGGCGCGCGGGAAGAGCGACCACCTTTATCGGCATGGACGCGGTGGCAACGATCCGCTATTCAACCCGGTGCGACGAGCAAACGCGATGCAGCTACTGCACGAACGCGTGCCTGCGCACTTTTTTGAGCGTCGCAGGCACCAACGCGGCGGCTCCCGGTGAATCGCGGCGCATTGTGCTGGCGAATTGCGAAAAAGGGGCGGCCGAGGACGTTGATGAATTGCGCGGGATTCAGGCAAGGCTGGAAGCCGTCAAGGCTGCGAACCCGAACCTGGTTGCAGTGGCGGCGCGCGAGGCGTTCCGCTCGCGGCGGCCGGAGCTTGTCGCCGATCCCGTTCCGCGGCGCGCATGGAACCAGAAGGGCAGGCAGAGACTTGCGTTGCGCAGGAACCGAGGACAGGTTCGCATCGGCATTCCGCGTGTGCTCAGCATGTATGCATATGCCCCGTTGTTCAGCGCCTATCTCGAAAGCTTGGGCGTGGCGGCGGAGAGCATCGTGTATTCGAGCGTGACCTCCGGAGAGATGTACCGGTCAGGCTCGAGCCGGGGCTCGATCGATCCTTGCTACCCTTCGAAGATCGCCATCGCCCATGTGAATGATCTGCTTTTCAAGCAGCATCCGCGCACGCCGCTCGACCTGATCCTCTTCCCGATGTTCGACGTTCTGGCCACGCGGCTCACGAACACGCGCGCCAACAATGGCTGCCCCACGGCATCGATCACGCCGGAGACGGTGGAGGCCGCCTTCACAAAAGAGACCGATTTGTTTCGCGAGCGCGGTATCCGCTACATTCACCCGCTGGTGAATCTCTCCAATCGCAGACTCCTGGCCCGCCAGCTCCATGAGGCGCTCGAACCGGTTCTGGGATTGAGCGAGGACGAGAATGCGCGGGCCGTCGAAGTGGGCTTCAGGGAACTGGAGCGATTCGAAGCGGAACTGCGGCGGCGCGGCCGCGAGGTGCTGGACCAGGTGGAGCAGGAAGGCCGGCTGGCCATTGTCCTGCTAGGCAGGCCGTATCATCACGATCCCGGCATCAACCATGGGATTTTGGAGGAGATACAGAAGCTGGGCTATCCGATCCTGTCACAGAGCACGTTACCCATGGACGGCGACCTTCTGGAACGGCTCTTCGGCGAGGAGATCCGCGCAGGGACAATCCCGTCCGCCCTCTCGATCTCCGATGTGTGGAAGACTGCCTTCTCCGCCAACTCCAACCAGAAGCTATGGGCCGCGAAGTTCGTGGCCCGCCATCCCAATCTCGTCGCCGTCGAGTTCTCCAGCTTCAAATGCGGCCACGATGCCCCCATCTACAGCGTTGTCGAGCAGATCATGCAATGCTCCGGCACGCCCTACTTCGGTTTCAAGGACATGGACGAAAATCGGTCCGCGAGTTCGATCAAACTGCGCATCGAGACCATGGATTACTTCCTCAAGCGTTATCGACAGGAGAGATTCGGGGCCGGCGCGATGGCGACCGAAGAGATCGATTCGGCAGTGTGCTAGGTTTCTGACAAAGAGTATTCGTGCCTGTGGGGTTCGTGCTATCCCACCCTTTCGCCCAAGAAACGGGCGAAAGGATGGGGCACGGGAGGGTTCTTCTTCATGAGGTCAGAGACCAAGTGTGACGCCTGATCGCTTTCAGGTCGACTCCGTTTCGCGTTCGCGGTTTGATAGGAACCGGGCCATCTTCTCGCGCGCGTATTGAAAGCCGGACAAGCCCGCGTAAGCTTCGGTGCAAAGTGCGCTCAACTCCCGTCGCAAGCTAGCCGAAGCACCTCGCGAGCCGCCGCAGATGAGGCAGATGCTGGTTTGTAATGCGCTGGAAACGGCGCTAGCCGATGCCAGCCGGACAAGATCCTCGACGATGCCGGCGTCTGCATCCGGCGCCGCTGTTTCGAGTTGCGCGGCATCGAGCAGGAGGGAGCGGGCGGCGAGCAAGGCCGAGAGAGCATCCGCCATGGCGAAGGCCGCGGCCTGTCGCGCGGGATGAAAGACGCCTTCCGTACCGGAACCGGCTGCGTCGCGCAAAGCGCAAAGCGTCCTGGACCAGAGCCTGAACCCTGCCGCCAGGCTTCTCCGAGCGGGCGCGGAGAAGTTTCCTACGGAGCCTTCGAGTTCGTCGATCCATTCCGCGACTCTTAAGTCAAAAGTCTCCGCGCTCATGGCGGCGGAAATCTGACGCCGTTGCGAGGCTTCCGGCCCCATGTAGACGGCTTCCACCTGCGCATCGGCGATGTACGTGTAGAGGCCGTCCGCGCGCGCACCCGCGGCCGCGGCAACTCGAGTCAGCGCGGGAATGATGCGCGTGCTTGCGAAGAGCTTGGCGGCAGGAGAGAAGAGATTGGCGTCTGCCGCGGCCGCGGGTGCGCGGGCGTCTCGAGCGTTCAGTCGGTCGCAATGGCGCGCGGCCAAAAAGCCCAGCGAAGCCGCAGCCTCACCGGCCGCCCAAAGATCCGCCATCGGAAGCCAGAACTCGGGGCCGTCGCATTCGCGGCCGGGAAGAAAATCGGCGGCCACGGTCAGAGCCTTGGCTGCGGTCATCAGGCCAAGCAGCGCCCGCGCTCTGCGCAACGCGGGCTCGAGCAGTTGCCGATGATCGAAGTGCGGCCGGAGAACGCCGTCTTCCATCGCGTAGCCGCCCACGATCCGCTCCGCGGGCACGCACAGGCGAAAGGACGGATGGGTGGTCGACGCGACGCGATGCCCGATCTTTCTGGCTGGGGTTCCGCGGTCGAACGTGCCGGCATCCTGCGGTTCGAGAATCACGAGCGCGCTGCCGCGCGCTCCGCCCGTGCCTTCGACGGCGGCGACGACGAACTCCGCAAACTCCATGTGACTGGTGAATCGCCCGCGCTTGTCGATCTCGATCGAGAGAGCGTTGGCATCGCCCGCCGGGCGATAGTTTCCCATGAGCAGAAGCGCTTCCGCTCCGGCGCCGGGGATCGGCTCGGTGAGACAGAGAGCGCCGTGCAGGAGGTTCTTTCCCGACGCGTAGCGCTCTTTCTGTTCCGCGACGCCGAACTCCACGATCGGCATCTGCGCCAGAAAGCGCGACAGGCACAACGCCGCCAGGCCGCCATCCCATGCGGCCAACTCGAAGAGAACCAGCCCCAGAGGGACGGTGGCGGGCGGTCCGGCCGAAGCCATCGTGGAGATAAATTGCGCTTTGTCCAATGCGGCGAGTAGTTGCGCTTTTTCCGCGGTCCAGCCACAGGCGTTGCGAGCGCGAAGGGATTCGAGCTGCTCTCGGACGGCGGCGGCCAGTTGCCGCGCGCTGTCTTGCAATGCGCAGAGATGAGCCGATTCGCCTGCCAGCCTCCAAAGCCGCCGATGCGTTCGGTCCAGCCAAGTGGAATCCATCGCCGGCCTAGGGCTGACGGACGGGTTCTGGGCCGTCCGGAACGCTGTATTCCGCCATGTAGGCATGGGGATTCATCAGTTGCTGCGAGCGGGCGAGGATACGCGCCAGGTGGCCGATGTGCCGCAGATCCACCTGCGGCAGCCATTGCCACCACTTCTTGCGTCCGGCGGAATTCAGCACGGTGCGGCGCCAGGTTTCGCAGTAAAGCTCGAAAAAGCGTTGGACGGGAAGACGCGGCTTCCAGAGCAGGTGATGCAGATCGTACTGGCTCCAGTCGAAGACCTCGATTTTATCCTGGATCGATGCGAAGAACTGCGTGCCCGGTAAGGGAGTCAATATGGTGAACCCGAGCCGGAAGAGTTTGTGCGTCTCGACAAAATCCCAGAGGGTATGGAAATCCTCTTCCGTGAAATCCGGATCGATGATGAAGTTGCCGGTAACGCCGAAGCCGCACTCGCGCGCCACGCGCACGGCATCGAGGGTCTTCGAGATATCGCTTCCCTTATGGAGGGAGTTGAGCCCCTGGCGCGTGGGAGACTCGAAGCCAAAGAAAATATCGAAGTTTTTGGCCAGCGGCCGCCACCGCCGCAGCAGATCCGCATTGCTGCTTACCAGATCGGCGCGGGACTGGACCAGAATCCAATTCTTGCGCTCCGCATGGGCAAGCAGTTCGCTGGCCAGCTCTTCGCTGTGCGCCTTATCCGCCCAAAAGAGGTCGTCGATGATGAACACATTGCGGCCGATGGCCGCGAAATCCTGGCGCACATGCTGCGCCGCATGATAGCGGCAGGTTGCCCCATAGAACTGCCAAACCGAACAGAACTTGCAGCGGTGGCGGCAGCCGCGCGTCGTCTCCATGGTCCAGACGGGCATGTAATTCAAACAGACATAGTGTTTGCGATAACGCTGGACGGCTGCGCGATCGGGCGGCAGGACATGCTCCATCTCCAGCCAGGGTTGGATGGCGCCGGTGGGAACGAAGCGTCCATCGCCGGCGGGCAGCAGCAGCGAGGGAACCTCGTTGAGAGGCTGGCGGGTAGCAAGTGCGCGGCACAGGGCAGGCATGATGCTCTCGCCCTCGCCGGCGCAGATGGCGTCGATGTCCCTCGAGCCATCGACCGCCTGCGGGTAAGATGCGATGGAATGACCGCCGGCCGCCACAAAAACCGATGCGTCGGCGGCCTTAATCTCCGCGGCATGGGCTAGCATTGCTGCCGCGTCCAGGATGTGCAGGCAGGAGATGCCCACCAACTGCGGCCGGAAAGAGCGGATGAAGTGCGCCATGGAGCGGCGCTCGAAACACATATCGACGATGCGCACCTGATGCCCTTCGGCGGCAAGCGCCGAGGCGATGTATTCCAGTCCGAGAGGCTCCGTGCGAAAGAAAGGCGCGAGACCGAAATGGGCAGTCGTGTTACGCGGCTTGACGAGCAGAACCCTCAATGAAAAACCACCTTGTCCGCTCAGCCTGGGCTGGCCGAAGATCGATGTGCGCGATTGCTTGCTCAATCTTAGGCCGAATCGTGCGGCACGGTAAAGTGAATTGCGTTGGCGGCGATTTTTCACGTGCAATTCAAACGGGTTGTGCCAGGCGTCCTTCGCCAACGCCGCCGGAATGCTGTACATTCGTCTTGTCGCCCGGCAAATCTTCCTGGGATCCGCGAAGCTGGCGATCGGCATGTATGGGCTTGCGCGGGAAAGAACGAACCATGGTACGGCCGTATCTCTTTATCGGTCTTTTTGTGGCGACCAACTGCACGCTGGCCTTGCTCTATCCGTTCTCGTGGACCAGATTCCTTATCTTCGTGGCCCTCTACGGCCTGGGAACGGGAATCATGCTCTATCTGCTCTTCAATCCCACCAACGATTGGCTGGTGACGAATCGTTCGCATGTGGAAAGCGCGACCGAGGTGGCGCTGACCTTCGACGACGGGCCCGACCCGGTGGACACGCCGCGGCTGCTGGACCTGTTGCGGCAGAAGGGCATCAAGGCGACATTTTTTGTGGTTGGCCGCCGCGCCGACGAGCATCCTGAGATCGTGCGCCGCGCCTGGGAAGAGGGACACCTGATCGCCAATCACACCTGGTCGCATCAACCGCTCTTCTGCTTTTTGCCGCCATGGCGGCTGCGCCAGGAGATCGAACGCGGCACGGAGAGCATCCGGCGCGCGTGCGGCCGGAGACCGCGCTACTTCCGTTCCCCAGTCGGATTGCGCCATCCGTTTCTCCGCCCCTATCTTGAGCAGGCCGGCCTCACGTTTGTTTCATGGCGATTGCGCAGCCGCGATACGCACATCCGGAATGCACAGAGGCTGGCGGAGCGCATCGTGAACAATGCGCACGGTGGTGACATTATCCTGCTGCACGACCACCGTCCCGACGGAGCGCGAGCCATGCTGGAGGCGTTGCCCGGCGTGATCGACAAATTGCGAGCGCGCGGTTTCGAATTCGTTCTTGCCGGATCCCGCGGGGAAGCGGAGTGCGAACAAAGGTAGCATGAGAACCTGCGCATTGATTCCGGCATACAACGAGGCCATCCACATCGCCCAGGTGGTGAACGGCGCAAAAGCGCATGTGGATTCCGTGGTCGTCGTCGACGATGGTTCCACGGATGATACGGCTGAACTGGCTAGCCGGACGGGCGCGGTTTGCCTGCGCAACGCGGCCAACCGCGGCAAGGGCTCGGCGCTGCGCATGGGCATGAAACATGCCCTTGCCGAGGGATTCACCCACGCCGTGACTCTCGATGGCGACGGCCAGCATCTTCCCGAAGACATTTCCACGCTGCTCCGCGTGGCCAGGGAGACCGAAGCCGACCTGGTCATTGGCGAGCGCACTTTCGACCGCTCGCTGATGCCGCGGGCGCGGTATTACTCGAACACCGTGGGCAGCCGCTGGGCATCGGCCATGGTGGGGCGGAAGATCCATGACAGCCAGAGCGGTTTCCGCGTCTACAGGCTGGAGAGATTTCGCCACATCGCTTTGCGCAGCACGCGTTACGAGTTCGAGATGGAAGCGCTGATCAAGATGGCCCGCAACGGGGCGACGATTGCCCATGCTCCGATTCAAATGATTTACGACGGCAATCAACCGCGTTCGAAGATGAAGCCCATTCGCGATACGGTGCGCATCTGTTTCTGTTCGCTGGCATTTCGGTTTTTGGGGGCCTGAGATGATGCCAAGGCTCAAATGGTTCGCCTGGGTGGCATGGTTCTTGCTGCCGGCGGCGCTTTCGGCCCAGCCGGACCATCTGCTGGCGCGCATCTGGGATGGCGTGCAACAGGCGCAGGCACAGACGGCCACGGCATGCGGCACCGTGGTTGAGACCCGTTCCTCGCCCTTAATGGCCCGCCCCCTCGTGCTCAAGGGCAAGTTCTGCACCGAGGGCGCGGTGCGCTTCTGGCTGGAGTATCTTCCTCCCCACGCGTTGACGGTGCGCTTCAATACGGATCTTCTGAATGCGACGGGAAGCGATGGCCAGACCGAAATCCTGGAAATCGGCAGCGGCGTGCGCCGCGCCCAGGCCACATTCAGCCGCGAAGGCTCGATAGCGGGACTTCAAAAGGACTTTTCCATCACGGTTACGGAAAACGAACGCGAGTACGAGATGAAGTTCGTTCCCCGCACCGAGGCCTTCCGCAAGCGACTGAATTTTCTCGTGGTCAAGCTGAACAAGCGCACCTTTCTTCCCCGGTCAATCGAAGTGGACGGAAGGAGCGGGGTCAACAGCGTCTTTGCCATTGACATTACCTCGACCAACGAAAAGTTGCCTGCCGCAATCTTCGAGGTGAAAAAATCCCAGTGATGGAACGAGAAGAGATCGAAAAGCTGATTCCTCACCGGCCGCCGTTCCTGTGGATCGATCGTGTGGAGGAACTGGAAGCCGGCCTGCGCTGCGTTGCGGTTCTCCACGTCGATCGAGAGAACCCGATCTTCGCAGGGCATTTTCCCGGCCGGCCGGTTTTGCCCGGCGTCCTGATGATCGAAGCCGTGGCGCAAACCGCCGGGGTGATGCTGGGCGCAACAGGCCCGGCGGAGCGCGTGTTGCTCGCGGCCGTCAACCGTTTCAAGTTTCTGCGGCCGGTGGTTCCCGGCGATTGCCTGCGCATTGAGACCCGGAAGCTGACGCAAGCGGCAAACATGGCTTACATCGAGGGCACGATTACCATGAATGGAGAAAAGGTGGCAAGCGGTGAGCTTTCGGTAGCCTGGGGCTAGGTCTTTGGCCGCATGAATTTGTACCTTTGGGTTTCGTGCTATCCCACCCTTTCGCCCAAAGAACGAGCGAAAGGATGGGGCACGGGAAGGTTCTTCTTCAAGCTGTCAGCGACCTAGTGTGACTTGAGGATTGTGGCTTCGCCTGATACCAATAAAAGGACCGCCAGAGCGATCGCGCGCAGTTCGAGACGGGCATACCGATCCGGCCCGCAAACGATGGCGCAATCTCCCACCCATTTCCGCAGAAAACGCGGAAATGGATGGGGCACGGAAGCATTATTTTAGGGCCGGACCAATCATGACGATGAAAGCCAGCAAAGCATACATAAAGAGGATGGCGGCGAGCCTGTTGACGGAGGGCCTGGAACCGGGTCGGGCCGGGATGGCGGTCGGCTTGGGAATCTTCATCGGCATTGTGCCGATCTATGGCTTGCAGACTCTGGCCGCCATCGGTCTCGCGATCCTCTTTCGCCTAAATAAGCCGCTCACTGTGGCCGCCACATTCATCAACAATCCCGTCCTCCAGCCTTTTCTCGTGATCGGATCGGTCGAATGCGGCAGCTTTCTGCGCACCGGCGCGTTCCACACATGGCATCTGGCGGGCTATTCGGTTGCGGCACTGCGCAACGATCTGCTTTCGTGGGCGCTGGGCAGCGTGGTTCTGGGGGCGATTGCAGGCGCTCTAGGAGCGCTCGTAACCACGATTGCCGTCGCATTGCTGCGGCCATCCCGTCCTGGCTTGCGCGCGCGGATCGGTTTTGTGAATGGCGTCTTTGCCGCCGCGCCTAGCTTCGATCGCGGATTCGTGCGCTGGAAGATGCGGCTGGACAGAATCTTCTCCCTTCTCGATGCCGAAGGCATGGGATCAGGCACGGCCGTCGATCTTGGCTGCGGCTATGGAATGGCCCTGTGCTTTGCCGCTTACGGCCAGCAGGGACGGCGGCTGGCAGGCTGCGACCTCGACCGGCGGCGCATCGGCGTTTCGCAGAAAGCTCTGGCGACGTTCGACGCCAAGGTCGAGGTGTGCGACGTGCGGCAATACCAACTGCCTCAGGCCGGACTGATCCTGATTCTCGACGTACTGCAATACCTGAGCGCCGAGGAGCAACTGGCGTTGCTGGACCGCTGCTGCCGGGCACTCGAGCCGGGAGGAAAGTTCATCTTTCGCGTGCATGACCGGGAGCACGGGCTGCGTTCGACGCTCACCGTGCTCTTCGACAGGCTGATCTTCAAAATCGGAAACGCGCCCACCCGGCCCTTGATCCTTTCATCGGAGCAATACCGGACGGCGCTCGAAGCGGCAGGGATGCAGGTGCGCATGCATCGCTTCCGCAATCTTTTGCCCCTGGCGCACATTCTCTTCATTGCCGAGAAGCCGCGGCCGGAGTGTGCGCCATGATCGCCCGATTCACGCGTCCGCTGGCGCATCTGGTGATCCGCTTCCCCGGATGGGTAGCGGCGGCGGCATTGATCGTAACGCTCGTCCTTTTCTCGCACATACACGCTCTGCGCACCAGCACCGATCTGACCGACATGTTCGGAGCCAAGGATCCGCAGTGGCAGGCAGTAAGCAAGATCGGCAACGAACTCGGCTATGGAAATCAGCTCTACGTTCTGGTGCTGGCTCCCGAAGGCGGCCAGGACCGCAGCGAACAGATGGAGCAGGTGGCCGATCGACTGACCGAGGAGATGTCGGCGAGCGGGCTTTTCAAGTCGGCGCGCTCCGGCCTGTCGGAAGAGGAACTGCTGGGCATGGTGCGGCTTTTTTCCTGGAATTTCCCGGTATTCGCGGACGCGGAAAACCGCCAGGCCATTCGCGACCGGCTCGATCCCAAGCAGATCCATGCCAACGTGCGCGCCGCCGCCACCGAACTGGTGACTCCCTTCTCGACTCTGGGCACAAACTACTTTGTCGCCGATCCATTGGGACTGACGGCCGCGGCGGCTCGGAACTCACAGGGCTTGAGCCAGTTTGGCAGCTTCGATCTCACCTGGGGTGAAGGCAACCGTTTCTTCAGCAAGGATCACAAGGCGCTGCTGATTATTGCCGAACCGCGCCAACCGGCCGTGGATTACCAGTATGCCCACCAGGTGATGGAGTGGGCCCGGCAGCACGTCGCGGAGGCCACATCCGCCGCGGAGGTTCGGGAATCAGGCGTTCACGCTCTTCCCGCCGGGGCCTATGTCTACTCCGAAGAAGACCATCTGTTCATCGAAAAGAACATCCGCCGCGTCTCGCTGGTCTCGATCGTCGGCAGCCTGCTGCTTTGCCTGGCGGTTTATCCCAACGTCCAGATCGTCTTCCTGTCGCTCTTGCCCACGGGCCTGGGAATCCTGTGGACGACGGGAATTGCCAGCTATTATCCCGGCGAAGTGAATCTGATCAGCTTGTCGTTCATCGCCATTCTCGCCGGCCTTGGCGACGACCAGGTGGTGCACTTCTTCAACCGCTCGCCGCAGGAGTGGGAGAAGGGCGGCAGCTTCAACGACGCCATGCTGCGCACCTTTGAAACCACGGGAACCAGCATCGTGCTGTGCATTCTGACCGCGGCCACTTCGACGGCCGCGCTGGCCTGCTCCGGCTTCAAGGCGCTCTCGGAGTTTGGCTTCATCCTCACCGTGGGCATGTTCATGACGGGCTTGCACACGCTGCTGACGGTGCCCGCCCTGATGCAGTTGTGGGGACGCTATATCAAGCCGCTTGCTCCCAAGGCCATCACCTTCCGTTTTCTGCCGGCCGTGGCGCGGGTGACGGTGGATTTTGCCGGCCGTCACGCCCGCGCCGTTGTGATCGCCGCCGCCGGCCTGTTTCTCGTCTCGCTGTGCCTCCTGCCTTCCCTTCGCTGGGGGGGAAACTTTGTGGTGGAGAGCGGCGCGGACTCGCCCGGACTGACGGCGCAAAACCTGCTTTCGTCCAAGTACGGCATCGAAGGCAGCCCGGATGTGCTCCTGATCGCCGGCAGCGAAGAGGAAGTTCTAAGCCGCGCCGAGAACCTGACCTCCGGACTCGAGGAATACCAAAGAAAGGGCGTGGTGAAGTCGGTGTTTTCGCCGACCCAGCTTCTGCCGTCCGTCCAGATGCAGGCGCAGCGCGCCGCCTCGCTCAAGGGGATCGATCTGGACGCCGCGGCGCGCGCCCTCAAGGAGTCTCTAGCGGAGAACGGCTTTCGTCTCGAACCTTACGCCTCCTATTTCGCGCGCCTTCACCAGTTGAGCCAGGGCGCGCAGCCGCTCACCCTCGAGGGTGCGGAGACCTATCTGCCTGCCGATCTGATGGAAAACAGCATCCGCCGGACCGCGGACGGCAGCTACGTCGCGGCCATCGCGTTCTATGCCGCCGATCCCAACGCCACGTCGGCCGTCCCCGATCCCGTCCTGAAACAGTGGCGCGATCGATACGGTCCGTTTGTCGACTTCTCGTTCAACAAGATCGACCGGGACCTCGAAAGCCGGGTCTCTCACGACAGCCGCCGCGCCCTCCTTTGGACGGCGGCGGCGATCTTCCTGATCGTGTACTTCACCTTTCGCCGCCTGTCCACAGCATTGCTCGTCCTCATGCCCATCGCTTTTGCCATCGTGGTCACCTTCGGTCTCTTAGAGCTTGCCGGGCATCGTTTCAGCATGATGGCGATCACCGCGCTGCCTCTCATCGTCGGCATCGGCATCGACAACGGGATTCACCTGGTGCGCCGCTATCTTGAGAGCGATCGGAACCGCATTCTCACCGTCGCCAAAGCCTCCGGGGCCGCGCTGATCCAGTCGAATCTCACCACCATCGTGGGTTTCGGCGCCTTGATGACCGCCACCTTCAGGCCCCTGGCCGAGATGGGTCTGGTGACTTCGGTGGGCGTAGCGCTGACTCTGGCTGGGGGTTTCTGGCTGATTCCTGCCATCCTGCACCTGAAGGAAAGCGCCAAGGGCAAGGCAGTGGCCGCGGACTTGTAAGTCCTTTGTCTTCAGACTTGAGATTTTGCCGCGAATTGGCCAACCTTGCTTAGAAAGAGGGCGAAATGGACAGTTTATCTGTCGAGAGGCGCGGCGCAGACCGTGCATCCCTACCGGCGGCCATCGCCCCGCATCCGCTCATCGCATTCACTATTCCCAGACTGGAACAAGGTGTATACTTGCCACACATTATAGAACTGAGTTGAAAAGACGTATGTCCGGATCTGCTGCGGAGGATTTGAACATCGATTTGGTTGCCTCCCTTTGCCCCAAGTGTGGAGCACCGAGTACGGCGACCATCTTCGATCGCGGGGGAAAGGTCTACCAACGCTCCCAGTGCGCCTGTCATGAGCCGGTCGAAGATCTGATTTTTTCCGACACCGCCCTCTACCGCAAGCTCGACGAATGGAACCGGCTGGTTTTCCCGGATGCTCCTACTGCCGACTTGCCCCCAGGAAATTGTTATTGCCAGCAGGACATGAAGAGCGGGAACGAGCCCTGTCTGGCGGTGATCGATATTACCAATCGCTGCAACTTCCGCTGCCCGGTCTGTTTCGCCGAAGCCAAGGGAGAAGGCAGCCACTACCAGCTCGATCTCACGACCGTAAGGAAGATGCTGCAGGCCTTGCTGGACCGCCCCGTGCCCTGCCGCAGCGTGCAGTTTTCAGGCGGCGAGCCCACTTTGCATCCGGAGTTTCCCGCGATTCTGCGCATGGCGCGGGAGATGGGCTTCACGCACATCCAGGTGGCGACTAACGGAAGCAAGTTTGCCGATCCCGGCTATGCGAAACTCTGCGAGGATTCGGGACTGCACACGCTCTATCTCCAGTTCGACGGGATGAGCGACGAAGTTTACGTGAAGATGCGCGGGCAGCGCCTGCTCGACAAAAAGATTGCCGCGGTGCGCAGCGTCGAGCAGACCAACATGCGGCTGGTGCTGGTGCCAACCATCATCGCCGGCGTCAATGTCGATCAGCTTGGGCCCATCTTCCGCTTCGCCCTTGAGCACAGCCGCTTTGTCACCGGCATCAGCATTCAGCCGGCGGCGCACGTTGGCCGCGTCAGCGTCGAGGAGGATGGGGCCGAACCCTTCAATCTTGCCGCCATGGCCCGCGAGTTCGGCGAACAAACCGGGCTGACGCGATTCCCCGACGACTGGTTTCCCCTCAATTCGCTTTCTTTGCTGAGCCGGGCCATCGACCGCGTCCGTAACCAGCGCTCCCACCCCCCGCTCAGCGATGCGCATTGCTCGGTCGGAACTTTCTTCTACGTCGATGACAACAACCGGCCTTTCTGTCTGAACAGCTTCTTCGATCTGGGCGGCTTCCTGCGCGGTATGGCGCAGGTGAAGCCCATGTCCGAACAGGGACTGATCGAGAGGCAGATCTCGAAGATCCGGCAATTCAGCATGTTGTCGAGCCGTCTCGATAAGCACAAGACCCCGCCTGGACTCACATTCCAGCGCCTGATTCGCTCGCTCGATGCCTGGGAAGACAAGAATGACGGCAGATCCGAGGGTTGGGACCAACGCGGCTTCAATGGCATTTTCGTCGCCGGCATGCACTTTATGGATGCCCACAGCTACAACCTGCGCAGGCTGCACCGCTGCATCATCCAGTACGTCTCCACGGACGGAGAGCTGATCCCCTTCTGCAGCTATAACGCCGGCGCACGGCTTCGCGAGTCGGAAGAGTTGGTTCGCATTGAAGACCGGCCGGTCTCGGGCCCCGCGCAAGTTCCCTCCGCGGCAATGCCCGCTCAGGACACGACCATCGACGGTTGAACGAGGTTTCTGGCGATTGGTCCGGATGCGATTGCGGGCTCGTCTTGATAGAAGCCGGAAGATTGCAACTTTGAGTCTTGGGAAGCGCAAACCTAAGAGAACGAATTTACGTTGGCGGAAAACCGGGGCCTCTCAGCAGGCTCCGATAGCAAGGAACTCCAGGAGCAAGATGAGTACGTTCGTCGTTACAGGAAGCGGAGCGCTCAAAACTGGGCGATATGCCTCGTTGCTGGCTTGTTCGGCCCTTCTGATTTTGCCGGTTTCAGGGCAGTCCGGCCTGCCGCATCTTGCGGCTCCCGTCGCCCCATCCCACACCGCAGAGGAGTTAGCGGCCAACGTGACCACAGCCAGTTCCTGCGCGGCGCAGGGTTCTCCCGTGATCATGCCGGCTGCGGTTCTCGACCTGGGCGCAAACGCCCTTTCCGCCTCGCCGCTCGCCGGTCAGGCCTCGGCCCTCGGCAATCTTCCGTCAAACGCGGAAGTGTGGCTCCATCTCCGCGTCGGCCTTGCGAATTTGACCGGGAATGAATCGGAACAGGATCTCGCCGCGCGCGTGGATGCGGCCCTGAATCAGGCCCCACTGGCCGCGCACGGCGTTCACGGACTGATCGTGGAAGTGGACGACCCCGGCAAGGCTGGGGACCTGGCTGCCTATGCGCTCTTGCGCCTCGCCATCGGCGCTCGCTCGCTCAATCCCAATCTCCGCCTCGCATTCGCCTTTCCCGCCGGATTCGTCGCCAGCCATCAGGACCTGGTCAAGCGCCTCGCGCCCTACTCCGATCTCCTCGGCGTCGCCTTCTCCTCCGCATGGCGCGACGAGGCCAAGTGGATCGCTGAGCAGGCGCTCAATAAGCCGCTGCTGCTGAAGGTGGACGCCTCGGCCAATCCGGAGGCGGTATTGCTCGAGGCTGCCATCGAGTCTTCGGGAACCCAGGTGGAGACGCTGTGGAGCGAAGCGGACCAGGCCTCTCTCGCTGGCCGAGTCTGCCGCCTGAGCAGCTTCCTGGCTCAAAACGTGCACGCCAATATGCTGCGGATCGACCGCTCTGCCGTTCCGTTGTCGCTCACCGTCGACGGCTCGCCCGCCGCCGATGCGCTGTGGCTCTCGAGCGGTCAATCGGCGGACTTCGTGGTTCTGGTTCCCATCGGCGGCAGCCCGGACCGTCTTCGCACCGCCGAACTCCAATGGTCCGGCAAGGCGCAGTACGACGCGGCGTGGTTCGATCCGGCCACCGGCGCAGCTCTGGCTCCGGGCAAGCCCGTGCAATCCGGCGACGCAACCACCCAGACGGCCTCCGCGATTACGGCTCCCTATGTGCTCATCGCGCTCCATCGCAAGAACCCTGCGGAGACCGCGGTCTATAACCAGGTGGAAGTGAAAGGCGGCATTTCGCTCCAGGTCGAGGAGATCGTCGCCCGCTGGCAGCAGTATCGCGAGGCGCAGGACCGGCGGCTGGAGAATGACGAGGCCAGCGTCTTTATGAGCCTCCACTTCGAAACCGTTTCTATCGGAAGCGGATTCGATATCAGCATGAACATGAAGCAGTTTTCCAGCCGCGGTGGAGCGACGGAATTTGCGCAGACCGAGTTCTATGTCAACGGTGTCAAGTTCGGCAGCAACTACAAGTTTCCGCTCCCGCAATTGGAACCGGAAAAGGTGCTCACCCAGCCCCTGGTGCTGAAGCTCAACGAGCCCTACACCTACAAGCTGCTCGGCACTGAGCAGATCGAGGGAGCGCTCTGCTATGTGATCGGCGTCGAACCCAAGGTTGCCGGCCAGAACCTCTACAGCGGCAAAATCTGGATCGACGGCGTCTCATTCCGCGAAGTTCGCCAAACGCTCAGCGAATTCAGCGATAAGAGCAACGTGGTTGTGAACGTTGAGACCGAGAACTTTGCCCTGGTCGACGACGGCCACGGTGGTCAGTTCAATCTCCCGCAATCCTTCAACGCGCAGCAGACGCTCAACGTCGCCGGCCGCGACTTCCAACTGCAGCGCAAGGCCGTATTTTCCGGCTACTCCATCAATGGCAGCACCTTCGCTGCCGATCTCACCGCCGCGCACAAATCGAGCGATCCCATGTTCCAGGACACCGATCAAGGCCTGCGCGAGCTCAAGAAGGTCGGCGACCAGCGCGTCCTCCAAACCGGCACCGAGAAGCGCATCCGGTCCCTGGTTGGCGGCGCCATGTACGCGGGAACCTTTAATTTCCCCATTCCCTTCGCTGGCATCAGCATTGCCGACTTCGATTGGCGCCACACCGGTGCGCAGCTCTCCATCTTCTTCGCCGGGCCCATCGCGGCCGTCAACTATTCCCGGCAGCAGGGAACCCGGTTCCGCTACGGCACAGACATCGCGGTTTCCGCTCTTCCCGGCGAGAATCGCGTCTACGTGGGCAACGTGGAGCAAACCGGAGAAGAGGTTTGGAATTGGTCTGAGACCGTGGGCCAGCGCGCCACATGGCTGGCCTCCGACCATCTCAGCCTCACCGGATACGCCTATCTCGAGGGCGACATCTACCGCGGCACCAGCGACACATCCAGCCAGTACGTCCTGCCGCGCGACGGCGTCGCCGTGCTGCCCGGCGTGCAGGTCCGCTTCACCGACAAGGGCTACATCTTCACCGCCGACGGCACGCGCGGCCAGCGGATCGCGTGGAAGCCCTTCGGCTACCCGTCGGCGCTACAACCCGTCGAGAGCGGGTACACGCTCTACGACGGCGACCTCAATAAGGATTACTACATCCGCAAGTTCACGAAGGGCGGATGGGACCTTGGCTACTACGGCGGAGAACAGCTCGACCGTTTCTCCCGCTACTTCCCTGGGTTCTTCTCCGCGCCGCGCCTCCACGGCATTCCCGGCGGGACCGACTCCTTCGACGCCATTGCCATGAGCAACGCGCACTACGGCTTCAACGTCATGGATCTGTTCAAGATTGAGGGCCTTTACAGCTACGCCCGCGCGCGCGACCTCAGCGAGTCAAGCCATTTCAAGAAGTTCGACGGCGCTGAGACTAACTTCAACACCGCGGGTCCACGTGGCACGTTGATTCAGGGGACCGTCGGCTACGCCATCGACGGCAACATCGCCCGCTACAACTCCCGCTGGAGCTTCAACGTGATGCTCTACAAGCCATTCTGATCGCGATGACGGCAGAGAACAAAACCGCGCTGGTAACCGGGGCCTCGGGAACCCTGGGAGCCCAGATCGCCCTGGCGCTCGGGCGCAGCGGCTATCGCGTGGCGGTTCACTACCACAAGAACCAGGCGGCGGCCGCCGAGGTGGTTGAGAGCATTCAGGCAGCAGATGGAGAAGCCATCGCCGTGGCTGCCGACCTCTCGGGCCGCAACAGCGTGGCGCCGCTCTTCGCGGAAGTCGAAACGCGCCTGGGGCCGGTTGATTGCCTGGTGAATAGCGCGGGGATCAATCGCGACGCTATGCTGGCCCTTATGTCCGACGCGCAGTGGGACGAGGTCATCGACACCAACCTCCGCGCTGCGTACTTGTGTTCGAAACTGGCTGTCATCGGCATGATGCGCGCGGGCGGCGGCAGCATCTGCAATATCGTCTCCCCCAGCGGAGTGCGCGGCCAGGCCGGCCAATGCAACTACTCCGCCGCCAAGGGCGGCCTGATTGCCCTGACCAAAGCCCTGGCCCGCGAAGCCGGACGCTTTAACGTCCGCGTCAACGCGGTCTGCCCCGGCGTGGTGCCCAGCCCCATGTCGGCCAGATACATCGAAAAGGAAGAGATTCGCCTGCTTGCCGAAATCCCGCTGGGCCGTTTCGGCAAGCCCGAAGAGATCGCCCCCTTGGTTGCGTTTCTGGCTTCGACCCAGGCAAGTTACATCACCGGACAGGTCATCGCCGTTGATGGCGGTTTGCTGTAGAAGAGTACGGTGTTATGATTCGGCCTGCACAGAAAGCCATCTGCTGGAGCGCCATTCCAGTTATCGAAGAGGTGAACCAGAAGAGGTTTGTGTAGGCTTTCTTGCGCTTAGTTCCACCGGGCCAGGTTATGACGTTCCAGGAAACCAATGAGAGGTTCCTGGTTTGACTCCACCTCAGACTGAAAGGAAGGTCTCGTAATGCGTCTTTGCGCAATTCTTGTTATCGCTGCTTTGTTGTTCGCTTCGCTTCCGGTAGTGGCCGAAGGTCCAGGCCCCGCGAAGCCGAAGATCCCGTTCGATGAATTGGCGGCTACCTCCAGCTCCCAACCCGATCCGGCGGCGGTTCAAGCCGCGACGAATAACCCGGCGAACTCGCCCTCGCAAAGCGTCAAGAAGCGTCACTGGTCGCACGGCGGCAAGATCATGACCTACATCGGGGTTCCGGTTTTGGCTGCCGGCGGCGCCATGCTGGCTTACGGCTTGAAGAACGGCGACAGCAGCAGTTGCAACGGAAACACCTGTGTCTCCGTCAGTTGGAAGTACACAGGCGCCGCATGGATGGCCATCGGCAGTGGGTTAACAGTATTCGGACTCACCCGGCACACCGACCAATAACGCCCGGACGTGCCGCATGATCGCGCTTTGCGCCGGCAGACCCGATTCATTTGTCTGTCGCACGCGAGATGAGCGTAGGACGGACCGATAAGAGTCAAGTCGCGCCGGCGCAAAGCCACGAAGTAGAATCGTCCGCCCGAATTCGAAGAACAGCTTTCAGCGAGTCTGCACGCCTGGAATCGTTTCGGCAAAATGCCAGACGGCGTTTCTTGCCTCGACCCAGGCGAGTTACATCGCCGGACAGGTAATCGCCGTCGACGGAGGATTGCTAGAAAGCCGAATAACAGCGAGGGTTTATACGGCCGGTTAGGAACGAAGGCCAATAAGCAGTAGATTCAATCGAAAAGTCTGGATAACATGTATCGATGAGCAATGGTCCACGGGTGATGGAGGCGCCGGGTTAACCAGCGCCTCGGTCCGATGCAGGCCGTCTATTTGTTCCCGGTAGTTGTCGCGCCTTGCTGATCCGTAAGAGGCAGCGCGTTCGCGCCCATGTCCTTTCTGGCGCGAAGAGCCAGGTAATCGGCGAAGACATTGCCAAGATAGATGGGCAGACCCTTGTCGCCCGAGCCGAAAGTCCCGGAAAACACATTGTCCTCGGTGGATATCTCGCGCTGGAACCTTAAAACACCGTTTTGATCGTACACCTGAACGTCGTAGACAATGTAAGAGGTTCCCGCCGCGATTCCAACGAAGAATCGAGACGTGTTGCTCACGATCCGATAATCCTTGAGCGTCGCCTTGACAAGATAATAGGGTCCGCTCGGCATCGGAGTCGGTTTCTTTCCAACCAGGTCGAAAGCCCGTGTGCTCTGCAGGCGCATAATGGCCTGATTTTCTGTGGCTTCTACGAGGCCCTTGGCATCTTTCTGCCACTTCTCGGGGATGATGAAATCATCGAAGAGGATTGTATTGACCACAAGATCGTCCATGTTGATCTTGGGGGCGTTTGCATTTTCCGCGGTGACGTAAGGATCCAGCGGATTCAAGTCCTTCTTCTTCGTTTTTGCCGACAATGGAGCGCACAACACGACGACTAACATCGGCACTGCAAAAAGGCGCATGAAATGCAAACAACTTCCCGACTGAAACGTCCCGACTCTCTGTTTCATCCTCATTATCTTCTCCTTCAAAGTGAAAAACCGTGAGAGCTGTAGTTGCGAGTGTTGAAGAGGTAGGCTTGGAATGCCGCTATTCGCGCGAGAATATCTCCCTGTCTCTTCTCTTTGGAACCAAGGAGCGGAATCCTTCGAACCAATCGCGACAGTTCCTTATTCGCGGCCTTCTAATAAGGCCTGGAATTCCCAAAAGAACGAGGTCTATTCCGCAGGATCGTCCCAAATAGTACTCACTCAGTTTAGAGATGTCAAAGAAATATTTGCTTGTGATCTAGCTCACTTTCAATGCGGCCGAGACACTCAAATGGGCTGATCACATGAAGGTGTGCGTGGTGATGCACCGCATTTCACGCTCTGCGTGACAGATTGTATACTGACCTCGAAAAGCAGGCCTTGTTGTTTGCGTCGGATGGATGGAGCGTTGAGGAAAGCCATCGGACGATTGAAACAGAGAGATGGCTACTCAGCACGGAGGAAAAGGAACATGATTCAAAAGTCGCCGCGTTTCTGCATGGGATGCTTATTGTTGGTTTTCCTGTGCCTGCCTTGCGTCCTGCGGGCTCAATTGTCAAACGAAGACAAGGAAAAAGCTCAACAGATGGTATCAGGGACCTTGTACTCGCGTATCGATTATCCTTGCCGGTATGTAACAAGATTTGGTACGGGACCTACTCCGTTGCTCGAAGTTTCGCCGAACGGACACGACTATCAGCGACAGCTCAACGATTTGAAGCAGAAGCACGGCGTGACCAGTACAATTTCTACATCGATCTACTGGGCAGAGTTTCCCAACAAGGGCCTGCACCATGGAGAACTGCGTTTCAACGGCGATACGATCACTTACGATGGAGAGGATATAGATTCCGGTCTGGAAGTTGGATTCGATTTCATCCAAATCCATAATATCGATGACTTCACCAAGGCATTCAATCTCGTTTTCTCCAAAGTACCGCTTCAGGAGGAACATCCGGAGTGGCCCGATGCGGTAAAGCAAGCCATATCCGCGCACATGCTGATTGTGGGTATGACAAAAGAACAGGTCATCGACGTAATCGGAGAGCCTGTCGAAGTTGAGACAGGGGACGAGAATGGAGTCAAAATTGAGATCTGGACCTCTCGCCAGGATCGAGGAGCACCGGGGGGCAAGCAGGATATCTTCAATGGGGCGGGAGAGGCAGCGGATAGATCTTCTGCAAGCACCGGCTTCCCTTTGCTCTTGAGATTTCAAGATGAAATTCTTGCGGTATATGGTTCGGGGGGAAGGAAGTTCTTTATCGCAGGTCACCAGGAAGCGGCTCAGGATCATCAAGATATCGGAATAGCGTGGATTGATTCCCAAAACAGCCGGGCTCTCGTAAACGTGAGTGGAGATTGGGATTCGGAGTTCGGCAAACTCCATCTGACTCAGGCGGAAAACAGCCGGGATGTGGTTGGAAACGGCGGCGGCTATCAAATCAGGGGCGTCGTCAGCGGCAAGGGTTTTTATTTTGCCTTTGAAACGCGTGGCAGAGTGACTTATTGCGCCGAGGTGGAGCAGGTCAACGATACCAGTTTTACTGGCGTATACCATGATCGCGTAGGCATTGCTGTTCCAGGCATGTGCACAAGTAGATCCAGAACATTGACCTTGCGCAAGAGATAGCAGCAGTACCTCGTAGAAGCATTGAAGGAGGCCGGCATCAAGTTGCACGCTGAAATAACAGGGGAGCAGGAGCAATAGCGTCAGCGGCCGAGGGCCGCAAAGAGGATGGCCTTCTTTCCCTCCCCCTGGACTGTTGGGTATAGGCATGTTACCCGCTGCCGTATGATGGAGGGAGATCGCCACCGCCATTTAAACCACGAAGGAGATCTTTGATGAAAAAGATGTTGGTTATTCCCGCTGCGCTCTTGCTAGGCTTTACGTTTTCAACGTCGATCGTGGTTTTCGCTTCTTCGCCCCACTCTCAAACACTGCATGAACTCGGGCAGGCGTGGCTTGACGCCCACCAAGATCCAGCGCTCGTCAACGTCAGCGGAGACTGGGAATCGGAGTTCGGAGAAATCCACCTTGAGCAGGCGGAAAAAGCACGAGACGTTAAGGGGATGGGGGCTGGCTACGAGATTCGCGGAGTTGTTAGTGGCACCAGCATCTATCTTCTTTTTCTAACAGCGGGAGACTACGTTGATTATTGCGCAGTCCTTTCGCAGGAAAACGGCAGGAACTTCTACGGTACTTACTCCAACCGTGCCGCGCGGCACGATCATCATGATTTGTGCGAAACTCAGAGCAGACCGATGTCCCTAAGAAAACTCGGGGTGCCTTCCGATAAATGACGTTTCGGCGCGGCTGAGGCAGCGCCCTTTCACGTTGGCATTTTCGCAACCAGTTCTACGGACCGGAGGCTTCCGGTGAAGATTCGATGGGCGCGAATCCTCGTGTGCACCTTGATCGCCTTCGTACTAGTGCTTTCCGCTGCCGCCCTTATCCTCTGGCTCAAACTGCGCGGAACTCCTGTCCCTCCGGTCGGCAACGCCGCGATCTCACCCGGCGTGAGCGGACCGCAGGAGATCCGGCTATGGCCGGGTAAAGCGTCAGGCTCCGAAGACTGGACCCAGCAGGAGACGGAGACGCATCTCTTCGGCGAGAGGTACGTGCGCAACGTTGTCGACCCGACGCTCACGGCCTGGTTTCCTGCTCCCGGCACGGCCAACGGAACCGCCGTCATCGTCTGCCCCGGCGGCGGCTTTCACGCGCTCTACATCGACTCGGAAGGCGCCCAGGTGGCGCGCTATCTGAACTCCATCGGCGTCACGGCTTTTGTTCTTAAATACCGCCTGGTCCAAACCGGGCCCGCCTACTTCCTCGACGAGTTTCGCCGCTTCAAAACGCCGGGAGGCATGAATCGGGTCCTGGACCAGTTGACCCCGCTGATCGCCGCCGACGGCCTTCAGTCTCTCCGCATCGTTCGCTCCCACGCATCGCAGTGGGGACTCGATCCCGGCCGAATCGGCATGATCGGCTTCTCTGCCGGAGGTTACCTGGCCCTGAGTCTTGCCTATCGGCAGGACGAAGATGCGCCGCTGGATTTCATCGCGCTGCTCTATCCTCTTGCTCCGAACGGGCCTCTTGCTCCGGAGGCGCCTCATCCGCAGATCCAGCCCATTCCCATGTTCGCCCTGTGCGCTGCCGACGACAGGCGCGTTCCTCCCGAGAAGAATTGCGTCAGGGTTTATCGGCAATGGCGCGCCGCTGGCGTGCCCGCCGAGTTGCACTTGATGAGCAAAGGCGGCCACGGCTTCGGAATGACACGGCAGAATCTGCCCACCGATGCCTGGCCCGATCTCTTTCGCCAATGGCTCGAAAGCTTGCCTCGTCAAAAGCCCCTCCGGCCTTGAAGCGGAGCAGTCTGCATCCTCCGCGATTCGTTCGCCGAGAAACTGTTGTTTTGTATTCGTAAACCCAAATGCCACTGCGGTAAACGGGGTGAAATGGGTAAGAGCGAACCAGAAGCGTGATCGGGATAGGGGGAGGCCTGACGGCCTCTCCCCTCCCACACCACCGGACATGCGGGTCCGCATCCGGCGGTTCGAGAAGTTGAGGCTAACCCTGTGCTCCTTGTGTGAGGGCGCGGGTGTCGGTC